>ENA-OFDP01000003-OFDP01000003.1-metagenomes-genome-assembly--contig:-NODE-3-length-253906-cov-10.887142_pt1 | contig 253906 bp, 227 predicted proteins | sample MGYA00153389_OFDP01 | MGnify analysis MGYA00153389
ATCTTGTCTAGAAAGGACATTGTCCTTACCTACCCACAAGATTATTTACACTCTCTATCCTAACTCAATATATAATGAAGAATGGCTATTCCAACAGCTTAGGAGTAGCCATTCTTCATTATATAAACGTTAAAATAGAAGGTATTATATTACACCGCTATTTATACCATATAACTTTTCTAGTCAATTATATAGAATCCATCAATACTAAATTCACCTAAGGATTTTGTCTTAATACTTACTGTAAATCCAGTTGCATCTTTGGGAATATAGACATTCGCGTATTGCTGTTCAAATCGAAACGGCAAGGAAAATGATTTCGGTGTAGTTGCAATCATATTATTTGTCTTCACTCTCATGCTTATATTTATATCTGTATCGTCTGTAATTTCTCTTGCATAAAAGTTTATTCTTATTGTCTTACCCTTTAGCTTCTCATCTTTCAATAATGAATCTAAATTAATCCACAAACCTGCGTCACTCTTACTCATATTACTAACTGCTAGAGAATTTAGCATGTCAACTCTAACCTTACTTACGGAAGTTTCTACCCCTGTATCTTTGCCCCAAATTACACTATATTTATCCGTATACCCACTGCTACTTATTTTAAAATTACTTTCAAAAAGCTGTTCATAAATTGCACCTGTATAAGTCTTTATATCTTCATTTACTGGTGGCTTTACTACAATTTCATTTGTTGTTCCATCATTAACCATACTTTGATTTTCCTTGACCCGCACAGTTTTCGTCGCTACCTTTTCGTTGCTGCCATTATATTTTATATTTAGCTTTACTTCATAGTTTCCAACATCTTTTACGGGAGCAGTGATTTGATCAGCACTTTTTTTATATAGCTCCTTACCATCCCGATATACAGTCCAGAGTAATTCAGATATCAGATTATATGGATCATTCTTTGCCCTATCATATTGAGCAACAATACTCTTTGTATTTTTTTGATTTTCTACCTTGACTATGAAATCTACCTCTTTGAGTTTCATTTCATTTTCATTTACCGTTAATATGATTCTATTATCATTACTTAACTTATAGGCATTAAACACATTCTTTACTACTTCACTAACTGACGTTGGATTCTTTGAAAGCAACCTTGCGGTCTTTTCCTTAACACGCACCGGATCAATCCGTTCAACCTTAGTAATATTTTGTTCCCCAATTGCTACAACTTGATAATTACTAACGGCTAGCTCATATTCTTCATTATCCTCATATATTCTAGCTAGATTATAATAGTACTCAACTGCCGGTAAAATTTCTATAGACTTTTGCTGAAGCTCTACAGCACCTTTCATATCGTTGGCTCTATAAGCACTAACTGCTGCATTGTTATAGGCAACAGAGTCAGAGTCATCAGGGCTTAACGCGGCAACCTCCACAAAGCTATTAGAGGCTTTCTCATAATTACCTAAATTATAATGACAAACTCCTAAGTTAAAATATGCATGGATCTTTTGCTCAATAGTCAGGGTATTATTTAAGATACTAGCAAGGTATTGCTCAGCAGCCTCTTCAAACTCTCCATCCGCGTATAGGTTATCTGCACTCACTAATGCAGTAGTAAATCCACTGCTCCCACTGGGTACAGTACCTATAAGTGACTTATCAAATCTATTTAAAAAAATACTTATATATTTACCTGTTATATCCGAAGTTGAGATTAGTATTATCAAAATAAATACAATCAAAACAGCTCTTTCAAATGTAAGCTTTCTCACAACATATTCCTCCAAAACATCATATTAACTATATTGTATCCTATTCTGTAATGCCTTGCAAAGCAAGTCTTACACTGTTACAATAATGAAATATACAAGATTTTCAAATACATAAAACTTTTTGTAAAATCTTTCGTATTAAATATGTAGTTTTATCTTTTTGAGTCGCATGGAGGCTAGCTCCTATGGTAAATATTATAAGTATATAATAAGCATCTAATTGAAGGGAGACATATTTTTTAATGAAAAACAAAAAAACTTTCCTAATAATCGCAGGTATCGTAGCTTTAGCAGTTATACTAACAATAGTAAAACTGTTTATGTCAGTCCAAGGAAGCATCAAGGATGTAGATATATCCAAGGTAACTAAAAAGGACCTGATGCAATCAATTGTTGTAACAGGTAATATAGAAGCAAATAATTCAGAGGATATTGTATTAAGCAATATGCAAAAAGTTACTAAGGTACTACTTACTGAAGGACAAATGGTTAAGACAGGAGATATCATTGCGAAGATAGATACTGCAGACTATACATATCAACTGCAAAAGGCTCAAACCAGTTATGAAGTGACAAAGCTTAATCTCGATATGGCAAAAAGTAATTTAAATAACCTTGTAAATGTAAAAAGTGCCAACAGCAAGAAGAATGTTGAAAACGCAGTACAGCAGGCTCAAATTAACCTAGATACAATCAGTAGAAATCTGGCAGATGCACAGACTAGGCAGCAGCAGAACCAAGAGCTGTTCACCAGCGGAGTTATATCCTCCCAGGAATATGATGCGTCAGTTAAGTCTGTAGCAGATCTTGCTAATCAAGTTAAGTTGGCAGAAATACAACTAGAAAATGCAAAAAGAAATTTGGCAGACTACAGTGTGGATAACAAATCACAAGTAGACCAGCAACGAAATCAAGTTCAACAAATCACAAAACAACTTGAGAGTGCTAAGGCTGATATTGATAACATATCAAGCAAGCTAGCTACGGGAGAAATAAAGTCAAACATTGATGGAAAGATCGCGAAGCTTAATATAAAGCCAAACCAATATCCAACACAAAGCAACAATATTATTACGATCTATGACCTATCCAAGCACAAGGTAACTGTAAGCGTCAGTCAGTACGATGCAATACAAATTAATAATGGCCAGCGTGCGGTGATTAAGGTAAAAGGCTTGGATAAAAGCTATGACGGAGTTGTAACAAGAATAGGAGAGGCTGCTGATATAAGCTTCACAGGTACAACTAAGGAAGCTAAGGTAGAAATCGAAGTAGAAATCAGTAATCCTGATGACAAAATCAAGGTTGGCTATGAAGCCGATGTAGATATAATACTTCTAGAAACGAAGGATACTATTTCGATAAACTTTGAAGCTCTTCAAACGGACAAAGAAGGTAATAGCTTTGTATATATAGTTGAAAACAACAGAGCATCCAAAAGACTTATAAAAACCGGTACAGAAACAGAGTTTGACATACAAGTCATTGAAGGCCTAAAGGAAAACGAATCCTATATCAAAAACCCTCCTATAGCTCTAAAAGAAGGAGACAGAGTGAGAGCGGCAGGTGGAAAGTAAGATGATTATTCAAATAGAGAATCTAAGCAAGGTATATGATACAGGAAAGATTCAAGTCGCAGCTCTTAGAGATGTTAGCTTTGAGGTTAACGAAAGAGAATACTTAGCTGTAATGGGTGCTTCAGGCTCCGGCAAGTCTACACTGATGAATATATTGGGCTGTCTAGATAGATTGACTGCAGGCAGATATATACTGGGTGGTCAAGATGTATCTACTATGGAAGATGATGCCTTGGCTGTGGTGCGTAACAAAAAAATTGGATTTGTGTTTCAAGCCTTTAATCTTTTGCCACGACTTACAGCTTTGGATAATGTAGTGCTTCCAATGATGTATGCCGGATTTAGCCATGCAGATAGAATAACAGCTGCCAAGCAAGCCCTTAAAAGGGTTGGCTTGGAGGATAGAATGGATCACAGGCCCAATGAGTTATCTGGCGGTCAAAAGCAAAGAGTTGCAATTGCAAGGGCACTTGTAAACAACCCAGCTATAATATTGGCTGATGAGCCTACAGGAAACCTGGATACCAAGTCCAGCGAAGAAATCATGGAAATATTTGAAGGTCTGAACAACGAAGGTGCTACTATCTTAATGGTAACCCATGAGCATGATATAGCAATGCATACCAAACGAAGTATCGTATTTAGAGATGGACAGATTATTTCAGATAAGCTTAATGAAAATAGAATATTGAGGGGAGGCAGCAAGGTATGAGCATTATAGAAAGCTTCAGATCCGCCCTTCAAAGCGTAATGGCAAACAAAATGCGCTCCTTCCTCACGATGCTCGGAATAATTATTGGAATTTCATCGGTAATAACCATCGTTTCCATAGGTGAAGGTGGAAAAAAAGCCATCACCGGGGAATTTGAGAATATCGGAACAAATGTAATAAATGTAAGTGTAAAAGCTCGTAATAAGAATGTAGAAGCAAGAGATTACTTTACCATGCAGGATGCAGAATTAATAAAAGAGAAGATCCCTGAGGTTACATCAGTAACGCTTGTTAACGGGGACTTCGGCTCTGTAAAAACTGAAAGTAAAGCGAAGGATGCTTCAATCAATGGCGTCAATGAATCCTACACAGAATTATCAAAAACGGACATGGCTGAGGGCAGATTTATCAATGAACGGGATGTAGTGACCCTACGAAATGTAATTGTGATTGATGACATAGCTGCACAAAAGTTCTTCCCAAATCAGAGTGCTATAGGACAAAAGGTTAAATTGAACGTAGGAAATAATAATCTAAACGTGTCTATCATAGGTGTTACAAAATCCTCTAGCTCAGGTTTGGCTTCCATGTTTGGTGACAATATGCCAGCCACAATTTATATACCTATCACGATCAGCGACAGAATACTTAGCCGTACAGAAATAGGATCCATGGGTGTAATGATAAGCGATATGGATCAAGCTACAGAAGTGGCTTCAAAGATCGTAAGATTGCTTGAAAAATCTCATAGAAATGAAGGCAAATATGCAGCAGAAGAGGGCTTCAAACAGCTGGAAATGATAAATAATGTACTACAGACCTTTACATTAGTAATTGGTGCTATAGCAGGCATATCGCTATTGGTTGGCGGTATAGGCGTTATGAACATCATGTTGGTATCAGTAACAGAAAGAACCCGTGAAATCGGCATAAGGAAGGCTCTAGGAGCTAAGAACAAGGACATCATGCTTCAGTTCCTGACTGAATCTCTGATTCTCTGCTTGATAGGCGGTGCAATAGGTATGACCTTGGGTATAAGTTTAGGATTCCTTGTAGGAAGGCTAATCAATGTAACTCCAGGAGTTTCATTGCAGATTATACTGATATCCTTTGGATTCTCTTCTGCAGTTGGTATCTTCTTTGGATTATATCCTGCCAACAAGGCAGCAAAGCTAGATCCAATAGAAGCATTAAGGTATGAATAAATAGATATATTAATGCCCCTTACATTAATGTAAGGGGCAAATTTTTTATTGCTGTATTCCCAGCTTTTCATTTAATTGTTCCGCTGCCAATATGTAGTTATACTTCGCACGCTGCAGATTGTTCTGCTGACGATTGTAAGCTATACGCGCATTTGACTCTGTTGTCGCATCTGTCATGCCAAGCTTCGATTTAGCCTGCTCAGAATCATAATTTAACTTTTCTATTTTTAGATTTAGTTCTTCTAGTGTTATGCTATCCTTCATTGACTGCAACTCTAAATACGCAATTCTTAAGTCTGCTTCATTAGAAATTCTGTTATATAATAACTGTGACTCCAGTTCACTTATAGATATTATGATATCAAAGTACTCTGTTGAATATCTATATTCCGTATATGTCATTATTAAATCTTTTTCCAATTTCTTTAACTCTAATTGCTTCTCTTGCTTTTTTATATCATATGAGTTTTCAACTGATTTGTTAATATTGGAATCCAGCTTACTATCATCTACAATTATATAAGGCAAACTTATATCCTTAAATATCAATTCACTTGACAGACTCAGTCCTAAATCCTTTTTCATACTTATCAGTATACTGCTTATCTGCTTATTAGTAGAATTTATTTGATTTTGCAGCATTAACTTCTGGGATAATACCTTTTTATAGTCTATATCTTTCGCTTGGCCATTCCTTATTCTAATGCTGATTTCATTTAATTTCTTTTCAATAATATTCAATTCCTCTGTTGTCATTTTATGCTCATTTTTAAGGGATTGAGTATTTAAATATTGCTGTTTTATACCATTATTTAGTCTTTTAACAATTTCATTTCTGTCATTTTTTAAGCTTTCCAAATCTAATAAACAAAACTGCCAATTAAGTTTCTCTTGCTTTCTATATAACAGATTTGCACTTTGATTATCGCTCATTTTACTTTGCGCCTGTTTAGCAATATCTAATGAATCTTCATATTGTTTTTTACTTATCTCTATTTTCTTATCAATCAACTTTACCTCCATATTATTGCTTTGTATCATTTTATATGCATCATCCAGTGATACTTCAAATATGGTTGGCGTTTCTTTGGTTAAACTCTGTCCTAAAACATTTTGCGGGATACAGACTGTTATTAATATAGCAAGTATAATATTTATTGCCTTTTTCATCTTTTACCTCCATATCTAATTTAGAAGACTTAAACCACATATATTATCAAGACTAAGTTTTTTCAACAAACCCTCTTTTTTTGCATTTTCATAATTAGTTTTACTTTGAATATATTCAATATTGGCCTTTGATAATTGAAGTTCTGTAAACAAGCCTAGTCTATATCTTTCCTGCGCTTCATTATATTTTAACTCTGATATCTCATAATTCTGTCTGTTACTTTCTATTAGATTTATTTGATTGAGTAATAGTTCATATGCATTTAATACTTGCTGTTCAACATCTATATATAAGTTATCTAATTTATTTTGTGCATCATTTAATTCTATTAGAGCATTTATGTGATTTATATTTGTTTCATAGTAATAGTTTCTTTTCGTAATTTCAAACTTTCGTTTCTTTAATTCAGAATATTGTATAGCATTGGCTAAATCCACTCTATCACTAAATGCATCTTCTTTATAGTCTGATAACTCCCGAGCTGAGATATTTATAATAGGCATTTCTATCTTATATGCTGAATACTTTTTATCATTAGATTCGCCAATATACTTTTGAATAGTACTTACCATAATCTCCCTTTGAATTAGTAATCTAGATAGTACTACTTTCTCTTTGTTTAATTGAAGACTTAATAACTTTAAATCATTATTCGAAATCTTTCCATACTTGAATTTTTTCTCTGCGGTATCAAAACTCTTTTCCAAGTTTATTATTAGTGATCTTTGATTCTCTATGTTGCCATTAATCTTATCTAGGCTTATGAATTGCTGGTATATATTAAATACAATGCTATTCCTTGTTGATGATAGTATTGCTTTATTTACATTAATGGCATATCTAATATTATCAGCATTTATTTCGCTAGCAAGTGTAAGCTGAAATGCATCTGTTTCAGTCATTGGTTCTGACAAAAGTGATTTTAATATCTGATATTCCATATTTTCTTCAAATGTCTTGTCATTCTTGTGTGTTAAATGCCATAATCTCTCATCCATATAGAGTAAATCCTTTATGCTTCTAGATTCTATAACAGCATCATTATAATCTCTCTCTAGTTTCTGTATTAAATTATTTCTAATAATGAGTTCCTGAGAAGCCTTTAATGCTTTCTCAATAGCTATATCCTTAGTAATATCATAATTACTCCCATAGACTATACAATTAGTAAGTACTATTATTACAAGCAATATATATGCAAACTTCCATTTAGTCAAATTTCATGCCTCCCTTCACAATTTATTAATATATTATATCTAATCTATTTTCTTTAACATATAATATTATTCTACATCAATAAATACAGTGATACAATAAGACAATAAAAAAACCGAATGGAAATCCATTCGGTTTTTTTATTAATTAAATATTATTGGTTAACTACTGTAACCTTTATAGCTGTTGTAAATACTGAAGCTTTATTCTTAGTTCCTGCTGCGTTGTCCTTAATATAAGTTATAGCATCTTTGCTCTTAACTTTGAAATCGCCTGCTGAAGCTGTTACTACTAAGCTGCTTCCGCTTACTGCTGTTGTAAAGTCAACACCAGCTACTAGAGCAGTTTCAGTACCGTCTGCTGCAACCTTAACGATTACTAAGTCTTGAGCCATTAATGCTGCACTTGCAGCTGTTGCATCAAGAGCTTCTGTAAATTTAATTTCGAACATGTTGTTGTTAGGTGCGCCTGCCATATCAACTACTGCTTCATGGAAACCAACTGTAGTTGTATCATCAGCTATTAATCTTGGTGCTCTTCCATCAGCTATTACACCTGAGTAATCTGCCGCTGCCATCTTAACACCAGTTTCTGATACTAGGATATTAGCTACTACATCAACTTCGGTGATGATATCTGCTGTATTAGTTTGGCTTGTAGTATTGTTTGCGTTAAGCGTAACCAATACAATTGTTTGATTCTTGTCATTTACTGACCAAGTATCGATAGCCGCTACTTCTTTAGCTGCTGCGCCAGTTCCAACTGTGAAGCCTGAAGCAAGTACAACCTTAAGTGGCTTGTTGATTGTGATAGTAGCCTTATTGTAATCTGTTTGCTTAACTGCTGTTACTATTGGAGCTACTTCTGTTCCTATAACTTCTGGGTATGAAAGAGCTACCATAGTGTTACCTGCAAGATCAGCAACTCTAGCAATTGTTAGTGTTGCAGTATCAACAGTTTGTAGATTGAATGCTGCATTTTCTGGTACTGATATCTTTACAACCTTACCAGTTGCACCAAACATTTCTAATGTTGTATTTTCTGGCAAAGCAGCGCCTGCTAATAAGTAGTTATTAGCTGCAAGTACTGAGTATTGACCAGTTACTGCCATCTTCTCGCCATATGTTACATAAATTATATCAGCAACATTAGCTGATGTGCTTTCAACTGCAGTGATTACTACGTCAGTTGCATTTACTCCTGGGTTGATAGGAGTCTTATCAGTGATAACAAATGCTAATGTTGTTGTTGGCATAGCATTTTCAGTTAATGACTTATCAACCATACCCTTAACTTCTACTGTATAGTTTCCGCCTGTTAAGTTAGCATCAAAGTCAAGATTTACTTTCTTTGTAGCTGCTGTATAAGTAGCTGTGAAAGTAGTTGTTACAGCCTTACCATCAGCATCTTTAACAGTGTAGTTAGTTTCGTCTTGAGCCTTTGTTGTATCAATAGCTTCTGTGAAGTAAATATCGATATTTTGCTCGTCAACTACCTTAGTTTCCTTAACTGCTGGTGCTGTGTTATCAGCTGCAACAGTTACAGCAAGAACTAAATTGCTTTCAACTTTGTTACCCCATTCATCAGTTAATGCAACTCCTGCACTACCTTTAGCTTTTACAACTAGGTTAGCTGTTCCAGCTGGAATTGGGTAAGTGTTGAATGTTAATGTGAAAGTCTTGCTATCAGCTGATTTAACAACTGAGTTAGGCATCCAGCCTGAGAATGTTTGATAGAAGTAGTCTTCGTATGAGTCAGGGTCATTACCTACAACTCCGTCAACGTCTTCTGCTATAGCATCAGCATAAGTAGCATCTATTATTAGTGGCTTATTAAATACTACTACTACTGAAGTTTGAGTAGCTTCTTTAATTGTAGCTACTGGAGCTGTTAAATCCTTAGCATAAACAAGTTGTAATGTTGTTGAATCTATTGCGAAACCTGCATAATCTTTAAAGCCTGTAGCCTTAACTTCATAGGTTCCTGCTGGAAGTGTAGAAGCTGATAATGTTATAGTTGAAACGTTAGTTCCGTCAGCTACTGGAACTACTACTCCGTAAATACCGTTGTTGATTTTTACAGAACCTTCAGTTTTTATTGGTTCGCTGAAAGTTAATTCAATCTTGTTAGGTCCTACTAACTTCATACCAGTTATTGTTGGGATAGCATTATCAAATACTCTTAAAGTAGTTGTGTACTTTGCTATAGCAACGCCAGCTGTATCTTTTACGTTATTAACTACTAAATCGTAGTTAGCTGGTTGAACTGTTGCTGGAGTTGCAACTGTTACTGTAACTGTCATGTTATCAACTGCAAGCTTAACTGCACCTGCATTTACTCCACCAATTGTGAAGTTAGCAACAATTACTGTATCCTTATCAACAGCTTTATTGAACTTTACAACAAGTTGTTGAAGATTAGTAGCTGTTACTGATTCAACAGCTAGAGCTGCTGGAACTATTTTGTAAATACCAGCTGCAACAGCTGCTGCTTCTGTAAGAACCTTAGTTTCAACTAGTGTATAACCAAGAGTCTTAGTTCCACCCTTAACTGTAGCCTTCAATGTTTCCATTGTAGCTGTAGCTAAATCGTTAACTGTGAAGCTTAATACTGATGCAACCTTTGACAAACCTTGCTTTGCAGCAAAATCTACTGTACCAGCATATGTGAAATCGCCGATTACTTCAGCTGTGTTAGCCTTGTAACCTAGAGTTTCAAGCATTACTTTGTAGTATTGTTGAACTGTTATTTCTTTGTTTGGCTCGAAGTTAACGCCATCACCTACAAAACCTAATCTTGGATTAGCTTTTAGGTAAGCCATTATTGGAGCTGCCCATTGTGCATCCTTAGCATCGGCAAAGTTATCTGTGCCTGTGAATGCTAATGCTGCTTTGTCTTCACCCTTAAGTCTTAACAGCATTATAGCTGCTTGGATTCTTGTTGGTGCTGTCTTTAAATAGTCTAATGTTACGCCATTACCTGCGCCAACTAACATGCCTAAGCCTGCAACAGCTTTAGCATCAGCTGGAAGTGTTTCTTCTGCGAAAGCAACTGTAAAGCTTGAGAATACAAGTGCTAATGCAAGAATAATCGCTAATGTTTTCTTCATTAATACAACCTCCTATAAAATATGTACTTTAGTGTAATAATGGGGACTACCCCGTTTATCACCTATACAAATTATAGCAACAGATATCTGCATAGTCAATGTATTCCAGTGAATGTAACACAATTGTAAAGAATGACACATAGGCCATCCCCTATGGTATAGGTGATAGGTGTTTGACGTTGTATTTAAGGAAGAAGTTCCGTAAAGATGTGAGAAATAGTGGATAATAGGCGGGTCGGCATGGAAACCGACCCCTACGAAGTTGTAGGATTGGCGGGATGACACTTGGGTCATCCCCTACGGGATTTTAATAGAAAGGGCCGGCATTTTTGCCGACCCATATGGATATATATAATTACGGATATAGGTGACAGGCGGTGTAGTGGTCGCCGCCGTAGTCTTTGTATACTGGCTGTTGCTGTTTGCAGATGTCCATGCAGTATTCGCATCTTGTGTGGAATACACAGCCGCTAGGTGGGTTTACGGGGCTTGGTACATCGCCCTCCAGAACTATGCGTTGCCTGTTATTTCTTGGATTTGCTACGGGTACAGCTGAGAGCAATGCTCTTGTATATGGGTGCATTGGATTGTCAAAAAGTTTATCCGAGCTTGCCATCTCAACAATTCTGCCTAGATACATAACTGCGATACGATCTGATATATGCTTCACGACGCTAAGGTCATGGGATATAAACATATATGTGAGATTCAGCTTTTGCTGCAGCTCTTGGAATAGATTTATTACTTGTGCCTGTATAGATACGTCAAGTGCTGATACTGCTTCGTCAGCCACTACAAACTTCGGCTTCAAGGCAATAGATCGTGCTATGCCTATACGCTGTCTTTGTCCACCGCTGAATTCGTGAGGATATCTACGCACGTGGTAAGGACTAAGTCCCACCATATCCAACAGCTCCTTAACTTTCTCTATTTTCTGCTTGGAAGGAATCTTATCAAATATCCCCAAGGGTTCTCCTATAATATCCCCTACTGTCATACGAGGGTTTAAGGATGAATAAGGGTCTTGAAATATAAGCTGCATATCCCTTCTTTTCATTCTCATAGCTTCATGGTCTAGCTTCCGGAGATCCTGACCCTCAAATAAAATCTGTCCTTCTGTAGGCTCATGAAGTCTGAGAATTGTTCTGCCCGCTGTGGACTTACCGCAGCCAGACTCCCCTACTATGCCGAGAGTCTCTCCGTATCTGATGAAAAAATCGATGCCGTCAACGGCTTTTAGATTTTTAACGGTTTTATTGAAAAAGCCTCCTTTTATAGGAAAGTATTTTTTGAGACCTTTTATTTCTATAATATTCTCCATTGCATTTTCTATCTTGTTTTCCATCACTATACCTCCCCTTGGCTATATAGGAAGCAGCGTACATTGCGCTCTACTCCCAAATTTGTCAAGTCAGGTTCCTTGGTCTTGCAAATTTCTAGTGCTCTTTCACAACGAGGCTCGAATTTGCAGCCCTTTGGCATATTTAGAGGATTTGGCACCATGCCTGGTATAGAATCAAGCTTTGCTTGCTTTACCTCTATATTTGGTATGGATCTAAGCAAGCCTTGAGTATATGGATGCTTTGGCTCTTCAAATATGGAGTACACATCCCCTTCTTCTACCACCCTGCCCGCATACATAACTATTATTCTTTGGCAGGTTTCTGCAACAACTCCTAGGTTGTGGGTTATAAGCATTACAGATGCATTGAAGTCTGATTTAAGCTTTTTCATAAGCTCCAATATCTGCGCTTGTATTGTTACATCCAGTGCCGTAGTTGGTTCATCAGCTATAAGCAATTGAGGATTACAAGCCAATGCCATGGCTATCATAGCTCTTTGTCTCATACCGCCGCTTAGGGAATGAGGATACTCATCTACGATCTTCTCAGGTCTTGGAATACCTACAAGCTTTAGCATATCTATGGATCTTTCCCTGGCTTGCTGCTTGTTCATACCTTGATGCAGTATCAATACCTCGCCTAACTGATCTCCTATTTTGAAAACAGGGTTTAGGGAAGTCATAGGCTCTTGAAATATCATAGATATCTTGTTGCCTCTGATTTTACGCATATCCTTTTCCGGCAGCTTCAACAAATCTTGACCTTCAAAGAATATCTCGCTGCCTTCTAGAATCTTTCCTGGTGGAACTGGTATGAGCTGTAGTATGGATAGAGAGGTAACACTTTTGCCACAACCCGACTCTCCTACAACTCCAAGTGTCTCTCCGGGTTTTATGTAAAAATCTACACCATCTAGGGCAGGTACTACCCCATCCTCCGTATAGAAATATGTCTTAAGGTTTTTTACTTCTAATAATTTATCCATATCAATGCCCCCCTATTGCTTAAGCCTTGGATCTAGCGCATCCCGCAGGCCGTCACCAAAGAAGTTGAAGGATAAAACTGTGATAAATATGAGCATTCCGGGATAAAAGGCCTTCCATGGGGAAAGCAGCATGGTATTAAGCTCCTGTGCATTTGTCAGCATATTGCCCCAGCTTGCATAAGGAGGTTGAACTCCCAGACCAAAGAATGACAAGCTTGATTCTGCGAGTATGGCACCTGCTATACCCATAGTACCTGCAACGATTATAGGTGCCATGGCATTTGGAAGTATATGCTTGAATATGATTCTGGCATCCTTTGCACCGATTGATTTGGCTGCTTCTGCATAATCTCTCTTCATTAAGGAGAGGAATTCAGCACGTACAAATCTAGCAATACCAGTCCACCCAGTGAGACCAAGGACAATCATAACGTTGAAAATATTAGGTTTGAATAAGGACATTACAGTTACAAGTAGTAAGAAGGTTGGAATGCACATTACTGCGTCAACGATTCTCATCATGATATTGTCAACCCATCCTCCATAGTAGCCTGCTATACATCCCCAAAGTGTACCTATTAATATATAAATTCCAACTGAAACAAAGCCTATGGTAAGAGTTACCCTGCCAGCATATAAACATCTGGAAAATACGTCTCTTCCTAGTTCATCTCTGCCAAAGAAGTTTGGTTTAAAGGTGATCAGCTCACCTGCCATATTATAGTCCTGATAGCTTTGGAAGGATGGCGCTCTATCAATGAGCATGATGTCATCTGGTGTGCCTTCCTCAGGATACGGCGCAATTATAGGCGCCATGAAGGAAAGTGTATATAGAATAATCAGTGTAAATAATCCGATTACTGCAAACTTATTCTTTCTTAGTCTTCTCCAGAATATCTTAAGCTTCTTTGCCGCTGTATCACTGTATTCAGCACTTTCTGCTAAGATTACAGAGGCATTTGGGTTATTGTTTATCTTTATTTCTGCCACTTTGTATGCACCCCCCTTAATCGTACTTTATTCTTGGATCAGCGACTGCATATAGTATATCTGCAATCATGCTTCCAATGATAACCATTACGGAAGCAATCATAAGATTTCCCATAATTACAGGATAGTCTCTATCAAAAGAAGCGCTTATTGCAATTCTTCCTATACCGGGCCAAGAAAATATTGTTTCAGTGATAACTGCACCACTTACCAACCCTGGTATAATAAACCCTAAAAGAGTTATTATAGGAAGAAGTGCATTTCTGAAGGCGTGTTTCATAATGACAACGGTTTCTTTTAAGCCTTTGCTTCTTGCAGTCCTGATATAATCCTGCCTGATAACCTCAAGCATTGCTCCTCTTAGCTGTCTCATCTTACCTGCCATTTGAGCCATACCAAGCACAAGTGTAGGAAGCACGAGATGACTAAGTCTATCTGAAAGTACAAATGCATCGAAATTTTCTCTCATACCTGCAGTAGGCAGCCACCCCAACTTCAAGCTAAATACAAGTATCAACATAAGTCCAAACCAAAAGGCTGGAAGCGATATCCCTATAAATGATATTGTAGAGAACAAGTAATCCAAGGGTGAATTTCTTTTCACAGCTGAAATAATCCCTGCAGGGATTGCGACTGCAAATGAAAATATTGTTGCTGATAATGCAAGGATCAGTGTATTTGGAAGTGCCTCGAGAAGCATGTCCATTACAGGGCGTCCTGTACGGAATGACTTTCCAAAGTCTAGCTGCACAGCATTGCCTAACCATTTGATATATCTAACGGGTATAGGCTTATCTAAGCCTAATTCCGATCTAATCAATTCAAGATCCTGAGGAGTTGCTTGTTCAGGATTGATAAACATATACGCTGGATCACCAGGGGCTAAGGTTATTATTGCAAAAGAAATGATAGTTACAATAATAATCAACGGAATTGCGTGCAGTAATCTCTTGAGTATAAACTTTAGCATGTTATTCCTCCTTCTTTAAATTAGGGTATGCAGCGGCAGCCGCATACCCTAATAAGTTAAACTATATACCTATTCCGCCCAACTCTGTGGAATATTATACCAACCAACTAAGTCAGCACTTTTAACATTCTTAACGCTCTTATTGTAAGCATATGCCTGTGTTCTGTATATAATGAAGGTCATTGGTTGTTCTTCCGCTACAATTTCTTGTATCTTATACGCCAACTCTCTTTGTTTATTTATATCAGCTGTCTTTAGGACTTGTTCCATTAATTTATCAACTTCTTTATTGGAGTAGCTTCCATAATTCAAAGCTCCTAGTGTTCTGTCCGAGTGATAGAATGCTCTGTGGTCTGCTGTTAAACCAGTTTGGAAACCACCAACATAGCCATCAAATTTACCAACGTAAACATACTTTGTAAGGAAGGTGTTCCACTCAAGTATTTTTGGTTCTACCGAAACACCAACCTGTTTCAATGCTGTTTGAACATAAACAAGCATCTTTTCTCTCATGATATTACCTTTGTTAGTAATCATAGTAATTTTAAATTTCTGACCGTTCTTTTCTCTTATACCATCTTTACCAACCTTCCAGCCAGCTTCATCAAGCAACTTCTTAGCCATAACTAAGTCGTAATTGTAATTTTTTGCTGCTTTGTTGTAGAAAGGAAGAGCAGGTATAAAGGAGCCAGAAGCTACCTTACCATTGCCCTTGTATATGCCACTAACGATTGCTTGCTTGTTGATCGCATAAGTCATCGCCTGTCTAACTCTCTTGTCTGAGAAGAAAGGAGTCTTAGTATTCCAAAGTACGCAGTCGAATACGTTACCAACGTACTTGTTAACGTTCAGTGAACTGATTTTGCTCATACGAGCAACGTCTGATTCAGGAACGAATACTCTGTTTATTTCACCCTTTTCTGACTTTACCATAGCTGTTGATTGGCTTGGATTGTAGTCAAAAACATAGTTGTTAAAGCCTGGTTTGCCATCAAAGTATTTGTCAAATCTTACTAATTCAACTCTTTCTAGTGATTTCCATTCTTTAAACATGAATGGGCCGTTACCTATTGGCTTTCTAGCTAATTCGCTTTGCTTTAGCTTCGTTTTGTCTTCTTTTTCAAAAATGTGCTTTGGAACAATATAGGATGATGTAAACTTATTGATTAAAACGCCATCTACATCGCTCAGCTTGAAAATTACAGTATATTTATCTGGTGCTTCGATGCTCTTAATTTTAATAAAATCTGCTTTTCTTGGGGAGTTAACTGCCGGATCAATAATTAACTCATAGGAATACTTAACGTCAGCAGAAGTTAGTTCTTTTCCGTCATGCCATAGGACACCCTTTTTCAACTTGAAGGTGTATGTCAGTCCGTCAGCTGATATTGTAGGCAATGATTCTGCTACTAGAGGCTGAAGGCTTAAGTCAGAACCATACTCCAGCATACCATCGAATACAAGGTCCCATACATCTGTAGATGCACTATCGGTAGACATAAAAGGAACCAGACATATTGGATCTGAGAAAGTACCAAATTTAAGTGTTCCCATTGACTTTTGTGCCGGATCAGCAAAAGCTGCTACCGTACTACTCAATATAAGTGCCATAATAAGAACAGCACTTATTAATAACTTTGCTCTTTTCATGTTATCCCTCCTGATTTAAAATAATAAACTATTTTTGCTGGATAAATGTTACCCTATGTCCATCAGCTGGCTCGGTTGTAACTTTTATCTTGTCATTGACCTTTAGGTCATTAACTGAGATTTCACTGCCGTTTGCTGCCAGAATGGTCAAACCTTCTGAAGGAGTCAATACGTCAGAACCGACAACCTTATTGCCCTTAACCGTATCAACCTTTATCAGACCATTTGCAAGTCCTGTGAATACCGCTTCTGCATCTCTGTAGAAGGAGTCAACATGAATTACAAATCCATCCGGATTTGTTCTTACGAACCAATAATTACCCAGATTCATTGCCTTAGCCAATGAAACTTCCTTGCCATTTAATTCTACTACTGCATCCTCTTCAACTCTTAAGAAGTTCGTCTCATTTGTAGTAATATCAAACATTTGTTTCTTATAGTTCACGTTTAAAATCATTTGGATATAGTCTGTTTTTGGTGTTTTAATGTCAGTAACAGGAGCTTCAAACACCATTGTGTACATTGTCTTATTTTGAACCAGCTTTACTTCGTCTCCGACTACCTTAGGATCGAATTCAGTCTTACCATCTGTTATAACCTTAAGAGCATTGTGATTAATAGCAACCTTAACGGATGCTGGATCAATCACTATGTCACCAAGCGTAATTTGCTTATCATTGTCATAAACATACTCATCACAATCTACAAAGCCTACCTCAACTTTTTTTGTTGCTATTGTTTGAGTGATTTCCTCAGTTGTCGCATCAACAGAAGAAGTATAAGCATCCACTACTGGAAGAGCTGAATCTGTACGATTTACACGTATATCTGAAACTGCTACTCTTGCAAGACCTTGCATTTCAGCACCGATATTCGGTATGTTTATATAGGTGAGTTTGCTGTCTGAGTTCTTAAAATTAACCTTTATACCTTTTTTAGCAACATCCAAAAAGTCTACATCTTGATCTATTCTCTTAACTTCTGTTGAGCTGTCAATCGTATATGTATAGTCCTTACCAGCTACGTTAAGAGTAACGGACTCTTCACTAAATGCCTTTATAACTCCCTGTCTATCGCCCATTGTTGCAGCTACTGCTGGAATTGCCAAAGCTATTATTAACACCACAATAAGTAATAATGAAATTGTTTTTTTCAACTTGAACCCTCCTCTTAATGATTAACTTATTTTTGCAAACTTGACCTTCGGTATTGCAGCCTCCTTTCCCATAAAAACCCGCGTCAGCGGAAATTGAACGTTATCTAAAAACGAAGAAAAGCACTAATATAGCGATTGCAACACCCGAAAGCTTCATAGCATTGCCCCTCAGTCTTGCCGCTTCTGCTTTATCTTTGTTATTAAGATGCTGTTTATAATGTTGTTTGTACTGCTTTAGGTACTTGAAGTATTCAGCCAAATTTCCCATGGATTTATATGTGACAGCCATATTGTAATATGCCATATGATAGCTCTCGTCCTTACTAATTGCCTCTGTATAATAATCTAGAGCAGTTTGGTTATCCCCCTGCTCTTGAGCCTGATTGCCTAAATTTACTATGGCAGGTGCATAATCCAACTGCAGCTCCAGTGCTCTTTTGAAATATTCTACAGCCTTTTCATAGTTCTTTTGCTTGGCAAAAATAACCCCTAGCTTATTTAGGGACTTATAACAACCTTTATCCTGCTCCAATATGCTATTAAAAATCACAGATGCTTCATCAAGCTTGTTTTGCTCTAGCAGCAGGCAGGCATCTAAGTAAGTATCATCCATCAGCAAATCATCTCCTTAGTATTGTGGAATTGCAAAGGCTTCGACAACAATCGACAGAATAATTTGAATATTCAACATTGTAAGATAATTATATATGGTAAATATTTCTTGGTCAATAGGACAAGTTGTTATATTTATAACTATTTTGGAGGTGAGATAAAAGTAACTTATTCAATACTATGCACGTACATGGATTTATATTAATAAAAGTTATTAGGAGTTTTTTTGGTGGGGGAGGGGAGGGCAGACACATGGGTCTGCCCCTACGGGGGTTGGGGGTTGTGTGGGATGTGGGGGTATGAGAAAAGGGACGCTGTGGGCAGCGTCCCCTACGGGTATTATGAATTTGTGTTGGATTTTTCTAGGGCTGCTTTGATGAATTCTCTAAATAGAGGATGAGGTCTGTTTGGTCTGGACTTTAGCTCTGGGTGGAATTGACAGCCTACAAACCATGGGTGGTCCTTGAGCTCTACCATTTCAACCAATCTTTCGTCGGGAGAAAGGCCGCTTATAGTCAAGCCTTTTTCGATCATCAATGCTCTGTATTCATTATTAAACTCATATCTATGTCTGTGCCTTTCAAATATAAGCTCTTCGCCATAGGCTTGGATAGCCTTTGTACCCTTAAAAAGCTTGCATGGATATAGCCCCAGTCTCATGGTGCCGCCCTTTTCATCCACGTCTTCTTGCTCTGGCATTAGATGGATTACCCCAAACGGCGTTTCCTCGTCCAGTTCTGTGCTATGAGCCGCCTTGAGATTCAAGACATTTCTGGCATATTCGATAACCGCAATCTGCATACCAAGGCATATACCAAAGTAGGGCACCTTGTTTTCCCGTGCATATCTGGCAGACAAGATTTTGCCTTCTATGCCTCTGTTGCCAAAGCCTCCCGGTATTATTATGCCGTTTACGTCATTTAGCAGCTCCTTGTAGTTGTCTGGATTTACTTCTTCAGAATGAATCCACTTTATATGTACCTTTGAGTCATTGGCTAAACCCCCATGGCCTAAAGATTCTGTAATTGATTTATAAGCATCATGGAGCTCAACATATTTGCCCACAAGAGCTATAGTAACCTCATGCTTTGGGTTCTTTTCCTTATTAACGATCTCAATCCACTCTTTTAAATCCGCTTCACCGCATTTAAGGTTTAGTTTCTTTATTACCAAGGTATCCAAGCCTTCCTTATGCAGCATCAATGGAACTTCATACAAGGTATCTGCATCAAGATTTTGAACTACGGAATCACCGTCAACGTTGCAGAATAGGCCAATCTTGTCCCTTAAATCTTTGGATAAGGGTTTTTCTGCTCTGCAAACAATGATGTCAGGCTGAATACCTATGCTCCTAAGCTCTTTTACACTGTGCTGTGTGGGCTTGGTCTTAAGCTCTCCTGCCTTTGCTAGGTATGGCACTAATGTAACGTGCATAAACAATACATTTTCGTTGCCTACCTCGTACTTTACTTGTCTGATAGCTTCCAGAAAGGGCAAGCTCTCAATATCACCCACGGTTCCACCTATTTCTGTAATAACAACATCTGGGCTGCTTTCCTTTGCCACTCTATATATTCTTGATTTTATCTCGTTTGTGATATGGGGGATAACCTGGATAGTTGCTCCTAGATAATCACCTTTTCTTTCTTTGTTAATTACTGACCAATAAATCTTACCTGAGGTCACACTGCAGTTCTTTGTAACGTTTATGTCTGTAAATCTCTCATAGTGACCAAGGTCTAAATCGGTTTCTCCACCGTCATCTGTGACAAATACTTCACCATGTTGATAGGGTGACATTGTACCAGGGTCAATATTTAAGTAAGGGTCCATTTTTTGCAGACTTACTTTAAGTCCGCGGCTTTTAAGAAGTCTTCCAAGGGAGGCTGCAGTTATTCCTTTTCCTAGGGAAGAAACAACTCCGCCTGTGACAAAAATGTATTTGGTGTTTGGCATAGATTTAATCCTCCAATCTTTGTATAGTTTTTGTGATTATTTATAAAATTTTTATTATAAAAAAGTTATTATTAGGTGCTCGCTATTTGTTTTGGGGCGCTGTGGGCAGCGTCCCCTACAGGGATTTTAGTTGTGTGAGTAGCCGGGTAGACACATGGGTCTACCCCTACGATGTGTTTTGTAGTGGCGTAGGGGCACACCCATGTGTGTGCCCGGGTATTGTTGCAATAGTATTGGTAATTGTAAAACAAATAGAAAGGGTAGGCTAATAAGCCTACCCCCCAATTTACTTTATCATTTTCTTTAGTTCTTCTACTGCTTTGTCTAGCTGCGCGTCCTTGCTTGCGGTCAGGCTGTTAAACTTAGCATTTAATATCTTGATATCATCTGTATCCATGGAGCCGTCTAACTTCAGCTTGTTATCAGCTTGGAACTTCCTGACCGTGGTCAAGGTTCCTTTGCCGAATACTCCATCTAAGGAGCCTAATTTGTAGCCAAGTGCTTTTAATCTTTGTTGTGTACCTAGCACATCAAGGCTTACATCCTTTAGCTTTATGGACTTTTGCCCGCTGATTGATGCGAATTCCTTTAATTCATCTGCAGTTGTATTTTGTACTTCAAAGTCAGGTATTATGCCTACTCCATCCAAAATAAATCCTTTTGGTGTCAAGTAGTTGGCAATTGTCACTTTAAGTCCTGAGCCGTCGGTCAAAGTAAGTACTGTTTGAACCGTACCCTTGCCATATGACTTAGTTCCTACAAGCTTGCCTGTGCCGGATTCCTTGATCGCTGCTGCCATTATTTCAGATGCTGACGCACTGCCCTCATTAATCAGCATTACGATCTTATAGGGTGCTTTAGCTAATGTTGAACTATATTTCTCTTCTGGTTGATTCTTATATCTTATACTTACAATTGGTCCCTTTGGAATGAGCTGTTGACATACTTTTACTACTTCATCCAAAAGTCCCCCTGGATTATTTCTTACGTCAATTACTAATCCCTTGACATTCTTTGCTTTAAACTCTGCCATAGCCTTATTGAGGTTTTCTACAACGTGGCCGTTGAACTGAGTGATTTTAACATAGCCGATATTGTCTGGCAATATTTCGTATTCTACAGGGTTTATCTTGATTAACTCTCTGGTTATTTCAAAATAAATTGTATCCTTTATGCCTTCTCTTTGTACTCCAACCTTAACCTTCGTGCCCGCCGGGCCCTTCATAAGTGCAGCTGCCTGCTCAGTGGAGTAGCCCTTGATGTCCTTGCCATCAACACTGATAATCAAGTCGCCGGGTAAAATGCCTGCTCTAAAACCAGGTGTGTCCTTAATCGCTGATATTACTCTAATGTAGTCATCACCTTTTTCAATGTATATGCCTACTCCCGCAAACTCACCTGAAATAGTACTTGTAAATTCTCCATACTCCTCAGCTGTAAAGTAGGTGCTGTGCTTATCCAGGGCGCCAAACATGCCCTTGATGGCTCCGTCTACAAGATCACTTACCTTTACATCCTTATAGTAGTAGGTTTGAATGATTGATATAATATCTTCCAGCTTGCTGAATAATGTACTATTGTCCGCTAGTACAGGCACTGTCAACATTGACAACACAAGCACTAAAGCAATTATAGATTTCCAAGTTCTTTTCATTATTTTTTCCCCTATCTGCCGTAGTTTATAATTTTTTCTCTGTACTCTTTGCGTATATCAAATTGTAAATATTTGATGAATTTGTTTATCATCTCTGAAACCTCGGCTCTAGTCATTACTTTGTCCGGCTGCAGCATATTGTCTGTGTCCCCGCTAACTATTCCCATGCTTCTCGCAATATTTATAGACTTCTTGGACCATGCCGGTATTTTGTAATCATCTGCAAAGGTAGTTTTAGTGGAGCTTGCAATGGCTGATTCCTCTAAACCCATAGCTCTTACTATTATTGTAGCAGCTTGAGCCTTAGTTAGATAGTTGTCAGGACTAAATTTTTTGTCTGCTGTTCCACTTATTATACCTGCACTTACTGCTGTGTTTATATAGCTAAAATATGGATGATTTTTTTCAACATCGTTAAATAACAGCTCTTGTGTTTTACTTATTGACTTCTCTGGTATATTTGCAGACTTGACAATTGCTCTTGTAAATTCCGCTCTGCTTACGTAGCTAAGCGGTCTGAAGTAATTGCTGTCTACAGCACTTATTATATCCAATGCGGCAATAATTCTTATATCCTCAGCTGCCCAATAGCTTGATGCCACGTCGGTTATAGGAGGAGCAAAAAGTCTTGTTTGGGTTGGTACTGTAGCCAGGCTGTAGCTGCTCTTGCCTTTACCGCGTTTGTTGGTGTTGGTCCAGCCCGTCATAGTTGGTACATCATAAGTATAGCTTACTACATTTTCTTCTTTTTCCTTGAGTATGTAGCCTCCCTTAAAGCTTATGGCTCCAGGTTCATTTATCATGTACTCCATATTCTTGACCTTAGAATTTGAAACAGCGTATTCCACTGTTCCTACTACTTCTTTGTAATCCGTGGCAGACGTCGCAGCCGCGTCCTTATATCTATATGTCAGGGTGTTGTCAATCAGTGAAGTTTCTGTACTGCTCCAATAATTGTTGTAGCTATACGTATCTGCTTTGATATCTACAATAACCTCACCGCCGCCGCTTCTTGTATAAGTTTTTCTGCCATTCCAATTGTATACGTTGTATTTGATTATTGCCTTATCGTCGGTCAGTCCTGATTTGCTATACTGATAGGCGGTTAAGTTAAAAGTATCACTGCCTATCTGCACAGTTTCTTTAAACTTAGGATCAATTTGTGTACTTTGGGTACTTTGATTACCGTATTTGCTTGATGTATTTGTATTTGTATAGGTAATCTTCCTGTCCATCTTTGCGTTTTTTGCTATGTTTTCCAGCTTGTATTCTATGGTAACTTTGGAGCCGGTACTGGTTTTGCTCTCAGTAACTTTGGCTGTACCGGATAATAATATGGGTTCTCCAGTTAGAAATACAGCTTCCTTGTAATTAAATTCACCTTTTTTGGCAGTTTCTTCTCCTGTTATACCGGGTTCGTATACCCCTGCCGCAGATACATTGCTTATTAGTATACTCAGCACAAAGAATACTGCTATTAACTTGTAATAAATTTTAGTTTTCATTTCATACACCCCGTTATTCAGCAAGTATTATTATTGCACTGCCACTTATGGATACGGCATAAACTCTGTCATTAGTTGTCAAGTCACCGAAGTCTACAGATTTGCCATTTTTAAGAACTATTGCCTTGGCGGTATCCAAAGGTATGGATACTGTGGTTGGCTTCCATTCTTGGTACAATGGACTGAATTCCATTGCTTTGTTTATGGTAATCATATAGTTGTCGCTGTCTATACTTTCAATCTGACCGGAGGTTATACGTTCTGCATGCTGTTTATCCGGTTTAAATTGATCTTTATCCTTGGCGAAAATGTTTACTCCAACTGCATTTCCATATTCATCTGTCACAGTGTACAATATGCTGTGTTCATGGAAATAGCTGTACCCACTGTAGTTTTTGTAGTCGTTGTGATAAATATCATCCTCATGGAATTCCTTGCCATACCCAGCCGCAGCATAGTTTGTCCAAGTATAGGTGTATGGTTTGAATCTACTCTCTGCAAGCTTATCAGCACTTATGACTTTATTTTGAATGATGTTATCATAAACATGTGTGTCATCACTTAGCTGATAAGTAAATCCTTTATAGCTTTCCCAACTATTGTTTGCTAGTCTGAAGCCGCTTTCCATGGTGAAATAATCTTCACCCATAGTATGCAGATAGCCCTTGCTTATATTATACCCACCTAAGCCAGTAAAGCTGTTCAAGCTTATGATTGGCGCCGTCCTAGCTCCTGTAGCGCCTTTATTCTGTATTACAAAGGCTGCCGTACTTTTCTTAAGGTCTGATGTATCCATCAGCTTTCCATCTTGGATTACGATAGAACCTTTTAAATAGTCGATTATTCTTCCATCAGATAAAGTAATTTGGTTTGTAGTATACTTAACATCCTCAATATTCTTGTAGGTTGAATCCTCGTAACCATCCTTTAGCAGGCCTTGTACTATTTCTTCTCTTCCATAATTGTCCTTAGATACTGCATAGACAGTCTTGCCTATACTGTCTTTTAACTTGCTTAAATCTATCAAGCTATTGCCATTATATAACTCTGCATCACTTGCAACCTTATATTTAATGTAGTCCCCTTGCTTCACCCAATCAAAATATCCATAGGTGTAAACATTGGAAAGTATAATCTCACCAGTGGCTGGCAATACATCCTTGATATCTCCCTTATATAAGTTCGCTATCTTCACTCCGCTGCCTTGAATCTCAATTCTGGAAACATAGTCTCCCATGGTAGAGTCTACATATATCTTTACTCTGTCACCAGGCTGCAGCTTGTACTTGTTCACATTTTGTTTATCTTTAATAATCGGAACATTATTGCCTAGTATATAGGAATTTTGTGAGTCCGAAGTCCCGTCAGGACTGACAAACAAATTGTTGCCAACTACATCTCTTACTCTTCCCGTAATAACCTCAGTGTATGGTTCTTCCTCTAGAGGCGTATCTGTATATATTCTAACCTCAGTAACTCTGTTATCAGCTACCTTTAGCACTGCATCTTGATCAAATCCAATAGCTTCTATGCCTTGCAGTTCATCATTAATATATATATCTGCATCCTCAGTAAGCTTATAGTACTGCCTATTTTGAAAGTCGTCTTCTACCTTGAGCATTCCGCCCAAAGGATCTGCAAACAATATCTTAACTGCTAACTCCTGATTGTTTATCTTATCAGAGGAAATATCCAAATCAAGTGCTCTTAATGTATTTCCCTCATATATAGCTGTTGCAGGAATATCTCCCTCAGCGTTGTTTATATCTATAGGTGTTTTCTGCGCTGTTGTAACGGTATTTGGCTGGACCTTGAACTGATAGGCTTTACCGCTTAAATCTGTCATATTTACAATGCCTTGTACCGGGTTAAAGCTTATAAATCTGCCCTTTAGCTCTTTTAGCTTCCCAACCTGCAGAAGTAATACCTCATTGTTCTTTGTAAATGTGTATTCTACGATGTCATTATTTTGTATCAAACTTTCATTGCCTATCTTGCCACCTTTGATAACAGGAATGCTCTGATTTTGTACTACCTTAATATTAAGCGTTTCACCATCTGGTGTTAAGACTGCTATATCTGTAGTTGACTTTTGATTATAGGGATTAATATCTTTAGATGTAGCACTGGAGGTTACTTTGCCATACCCAGTGGTAAGACCCAGTGCTACTAAGGAGTTGTCTGCCGCCTTGGAAAGGGTGGCTGCAAAATCTCCTCTCTTTATTTTGCCCTTAGGTACATAATTGACGGTTGTTTCGCCTTTTATGATGCCACTTCGGTGTACTGCTTCCACATAAGGAATCGATGCTGTAGTTATGGTCTTCCAATCCTTGTAGGCATATGCCTCCATTGTCTTTTCATTTTTTATCGGTTCTAAGCCAAGTGCCTTAGCCGTCCAAACTGCTGCTTGTTCCCTTGTTGCTGCAGTTTTTAAGGCTTTATCATTGGATTTTTGCTTCTTCATTCCAATCAAGAGATTATCTCTTTCCAGCTTAGTCATTTTCCAGTTTTTCTTTGCTATAGCCGCTACTTCTTTTTCTATTGCAGTAATCTCTGGTTTTGTCAGTACTGCCATAGCATCTATTTCCTGCGCTGTTATGATGCCGGAGCTTTTAGCTATTTCTATATGTCCACCGATATAAGCATCTATGGTGCTTAGGTTAGGATTTTGCAGTTTGAGGGCTTCTCCTGCCGCAACTGCTGCATCTTGCTTACCAATAACTCTTACAAGATCAGCCAGTATATCTTGCTTTGTAGCAAAGTCATTTGGCCGATATTTTGTATTTCCATATTCATTGATTACAGAGTAAACCGCCATTCTAAGTATATTGTCTGTGTTTACATTCCCTGAAATATCAGTGAAAGAGGCATTTTTAATTATTGCAGCACCACTTGGCATCCCTGTATATACAGTATCTGCACTGTTGGTTTTTGTTGGCAGCAACGTTATCACCATAAAAAGAGTCATTGCCAGGGCTATATATCGTTTTATTTTTTTCATTTAATCACATCCTGTTCTTTGGAGGAATGCTGTGGGCAGCATCCCCTGCGTTGGGGTGACGTCTTGCGGGCAGACACATGGGTCTGCCCCTACGGAGTATTATGATTGATACGGTTGTAGGGGATGACCCATGTGTCATCCCGGATTATTATCTTGTAAGCTTGCCTAATAATATATATTCACCAGATTTGGTGATTTGCGCAAATAAGTTATTGCCTACATTTCTTGAATTTAACATTTCCAGCTTTCTAGTATCATTATTGTAATAGGCGATGAATAACCCGCCCGGGTATAACTTTTTATTTGCATCGCTGATATTATAGCTTATATCTGCACTGCCGTTTAGGAACTTTATATTAGTCTTAGTCCCTTCCACTTGCATTGTTAGGCCAATGCCAACAGGTGCAGTTAGAGCTTTATATCCTCTTGGAACCTTTAGCTTTACTTCGTCACCTTTTGCCTTGAGATTTTTATTCACTGCAATTGTCATTTTTGAGTCAGATATTTTTCCGTAGCTTACTACGCTTGATTCCCTTACTAGCAAGTTCTTGCTAAACATTTTTAGTTTAAACTCTTTTTCATTTATTGAAATGGAGGTGTTTGGATACTGCCTCAAGATTGCCAACCCTATATCTACATTCTTGGGATTGTATTTCATATAGATCGCTTGGTTGAAATTTACCACTAAACCACTTCCATAGTAGCTCATGGAGTTCTCACCCGCTATAAAGGTTAAGCTGCTGCCTAAAGTGCTGATTTTATCATTTTGAGCTATGCCCCCTACGTAATCACCTGCCACTTGATAAAATGAGGTTATCTTTTTGTCCTTAGTCATAACATAAGTTGTTGCATCTGATAAGGTAGACGGGCCATAAGCATTTACTGATTTAAGCTTGAAGCTGTACCACGAGTTGGCCTTTAGTCCATCTACATAATACCTAAGTCTTCCTTCGCTTACCTCATAGGCTTTGACACTTCCTACATATATATAATTATTGACTATGGTGCCATTGGAACTGTATGCTGCATAGATTTCATAATACTTTGTTCCAGGAATTTTGTCCCACTCCAGTTTAATGGTGTCACTGTCTACAACCTCAACATACAAGCCAGAAGGTGCATCAGGATAAGGCTTTTGGTAGCTGGCATTTATCTCATTGCTAATACCGCCATCCTTATTCACCACTATTATAGAGGTGTCCCCTACCTTTAGCTTTGGTGTTGTAAAGGTCAAGACAGTGCTATTTTCTATTTTTACATTTGCAGCCTCTACACCACCTACTATTACCATTTCAGCATCATTTACGTTGTAGCAAGGTATTCCCGATTCACCAGCCTTAAGAGCTGATTTAGGTTTTAGGACCCCGCCTATCACTACCCTAACTCCATCTAAATAATCTCTTCCTGTTAACTTTATACGCTGACCTCCATCTACAGAAAGCAATATGGGATTTAGGGCTCTACCTTTGATATCATCATAAACAGTGCTAATTTCCGGAGAGCTAATTATTGTAATAGCATCCTTTTTCTCTCCATACCCATAGTCGAGGTTCATAACTTGTACAATCTTTTTGCCCGGTGTAAGTCCCAAGGGTACTCTTACAACCAGTTCCTTATAGGTTATCAATGTAACATTGGTGCATGGTATTCCATCTATTAGTACCTTAACTCCATTTCTAAAGTCATCACCTATTATTCTGATGCTGTTTTGACCCTTAGACGAAGTGTTTTCCGGCGTTACCTTTTCTATGATTGGATTACTTTCAGGCATTTTATATACTATATAATGGGGCTTGCTTATTGTTGAAGAGTCAGCACTTGCTCCATCTTCATTAACCACCAATATTCTATATAGCTTATCTAAATCTTCAGCCACACCCTTTGGAACCTTAACTACCAACTGGTTATCATTTACACTTCTGCTGACAATCTCAAGCAATTTATTTCCCATATAGACCTTAACATTACGTCTAAAGTCACTTCCGTTTATGGTAATAAACGCACCGCCATCTAAGGGGGTATAGGTGTAATATTCCTCATCCAGGGTGAGATTTTCAGTTGCATAGTCAACTACTACATTTCCTCTTTTAACCTTGTTCCTTGGGGATATATATGTGATATTAGGATCGCTTGAAGGATTTAAAACTTCTATACTCGATGTGGCAGTACCCCCATCGATGTTTTTAACATATATATTTCTTTTGCCAATGCTTCCTACGGCTGGAGCTAAGGAGGTAATCTGATTACCATCATTTTCCCACTTTGCATAGGATGCCACTCTTCTTGTGATAACTACCTGACTCGGGGTAACCTCAACAAGTACTCCCTCATCACCTATGGTACTGTCTCCTAGGTCCTGTTGACCATTTACTATAAACAGATGAGCAGCACCTATGGGAATAATTACTTTTCTGTTTATTGTACCTGCTCCGCCGCCTACCTTGGATATTGTTATTTCTGCCGAATTGATGTCATTGGGTTTATATACAAATTTCAAGTTATCAATGGTCGTGTTATCAGGTCCTAATACAGTATCTATAACCTTTTTATCTCCCGTACTTGCATCCCCAAACATAACTAGATTATCTATTTGAGTCCATGCGTCTAAGGGTGTACTTGTATTCCTGCCTACCTTTTCATATTGCGCTGTACCAACTGGATTATCTGGCAACCTTAGTAAATCTCTCAAGTCACCCTTCTTAAACCCGGTACCGTTAATTTGGAGCTTCGTATTACCTTGCTTAGCCATAACACCTGGTGTTACTGAGGTTATGCTCGGTTTGGAAATTTCATAGGTAAAGCCTTTATAGGTATACGAACCTGAATCATAGTTAACTATTACAACATCTACTGGCCCTTCTTTTTTACTTGGTGGGGTTTCCACTATAAGAAGTTCGTTGACAGGGTCGCTACCTACCCAGGTCACCTTTGCCTCAACGCCATTGAAGTAAACCTTTGGAGGCAATGTTCCATTTGGCATTCTGCGGAAATCTTGTCCTCTGATTATTATTTCCTCTCCGCCGGCTGCAGAACCTCTAGCTGGTGAAAGAGAGTTAATTACAGGTCTGCTGCCCGGTATCCTGTATTCAAAACCGGGTTTATCATATACCCCCATCGCACCATCGTAATTCATTACCATGACAGGTACGAATACGTTATCTTTACCCGCTGGTATCGTGTATGGATATATAGGAACTTGTACTACTATTTCAGTGGTATTTATAAAGTCTACCTTTGTTGCAAGTACAGCACCAAAGTATACCTTTAGGTCTTCCTGTCTGAAGTTCGTACCCTTAATTGTTATTATAGTCCCGCCATCTACTGCGCCATTGGCAGGAGTTATACTGGTTATTGTTGGGCTTGTGCCTGGCTTCAAGTAGGTAAACAACATATTTTCCTTTGACTTCGCCCCATCAGGATTCAAAACTTGAACCGTTAAGTCTCCCATTGGTATTGCGTCACTCTTTAGGTAATTCGTTGCATCTTTGTCAAAGCTGTAGAAATTATCAGGAATATCTACATAAATTGTTGTACTATCTACGACGGTTACCATCTTGCCATCGAGATTCACATCTTTATAATAAATTCCAGTATCCGTTTGACCCCCAGTCTCTGTTGGATCCGTTATAGAGCCTGCTGCGGAATAGTTATATGCGTTTAACTCTTTACCGCCTAACAGCACTACTGTACCCTTCCTTTTAGGATCATCAGGATTCACTACACCGTTGTCTGGCAATAAGAAATCTTCACCTTTAATGACCAGCTTGGTGCCCTTTCCACCCTTTGTCGGTACTATCTTTGTGATTTTAGGCGCCGTAGTTATTCTTTTATATTCAAAATCTGCTACTGCCATAGAGCCATCTTCATTTATAAGCTGAAGTTTGGTCTTTCCAGGCAACGTTCCCGGGGGAGGTATAATCGTTACTGTTTTTCCATCTGCAGATACCTTACCCTTAATGGTTGCCCTTTCACCGTCAATTGTGACAATTATTTTGTTATCTAGTGTGACATCTATATTTTCTCCTGTTATCAGAACGGTTTCACCGGAAGTCGTTCCACCCAGCAAATCTCCATAAGCTTCCTTAAGCAATGTGATAACAGGATACTTATCTGCTGCCCTTAAAGGTTTACGGTACTCAAAAGCATTTACCTTTGTAAATTGACCTTTGCTTGGGTTTATTACCGTAACGTCAACTGCACCACTTATACTCGAAGTGCCCGCAGGAATCTTAATCTTTATCTTGGTGCCCAAGGATATCTTTTTGCCGTCTACTTCTATGTTTTGATCATTATATACCTTTACTAGATTATTACCACTTGTATCTTTCCCTGAGATTATCTTGTCTCCAACTATTACGATAGGTGTAGTGCCATCCTCAAATACTTGGAAGTCCTTACCCTTTATGGTCATATAAAGCTCTTTGTTGCTTGGACCGAATTCTGGAGTTAAGGAAGTAATCTCCGGTGCGATTTCGTCCGGGATATATTTAAAGCCATTAGTCACCGTATATTCTTCGTTTCTTGCATAGTATACTGCATCGGTACTTTCGTTAAATACTGTTGTTGTAGTTTTAATCTTTACGTCAACCAGCTTAGGTTGATTTGGATCTAGGTTTACGTTTGCTGGATTTACTATTATTGTATCTTTACTTTTTGTAAAACTTGGAGTTGGAATTGATGCAGATAAGTCGGTTTTTATTATGGCTTCCCCATCCACAAATACACGGATTTCTCTTATAATTGTTACATTATTCCCATTGTATTTACCAGTATATTTCACCTTGTATGTATTGTTGTTAATCATATCGTATGGACCATATTTATATAACGGGGCAGCGTCTAAAACAACGCCCGTTAGGTTGTCATAATTGGTACCATCAAAGTATCCTATATTACGCCCAGTAATGGTAATGAGCTTGTCCTCTGTTTCCTTCTTAAAGTTTGGACTTATTCCATCTGTATCTATAGAAAGCCCATTTCCAATGTCTTGATATATAAAACCATTTATTATTTCGAATTCGCTGTTGCCAATACTATTGGTCAATAAAATGCTTGCTGCTCCTGAGGTACTACTAGTAGGCAGTTCAACAGACAAACCGATAACTTTACCGGCTCCATCAATTATAGTCCCTTTGTTTGTGCCCTCTGCACCATTTACAAATATTCTCATGCTGCTGTCGAAGCTTGCTTTGCCAGTCTTCCCATATATATTTACAAGATTTCTTTTGTTTCTTGGCCCAGTATTTGGGTCAACCCTCTCAATCTCTATTCCTGTAAGGCGATCGACTACTGTAATAGAATCCTTAAGAATCGCTTCTATCTTATATCTACCCGTCACATCAAGTACACGTTCAATAGAAACATCACCTACGCCTGGCGTATTTGGTGCTTTAGCCTTAGCTATATTAATCTTGTTTGCATTTGATGGGTCTATAACAGCTTCAGGTGTTGAAGTTACAAAGCTATATTCAGTCCCACCAATAAAAAGCTTATCCGAAGCAGTAACAAGGGCTCCGGCTGCAAACAAACCCCCAATATCTAGGGAATCTCCTATGTATGCCTTTGATTTTGAAATACTTGTAATGGTGGGTATCTTCTTTAGGTCAAAAGTGATTGCCCCACCTGGTACTAAATCAGTTCCATTATTGTATATTTGAATCTTGTGAATCTTACCTGCTAATTTCTTTAATTCATTTTGATCGTCAATGATTATCTGACTCTTAGTTGACAATGCAGTGTTTATTGGAATCGAGTACTCGGAAAATTCCCCTAAATAAACTTCAGGATTATCAAAGTTCATACCACGAATAGTCAAGACATCTGTAAACTTTGGTCCCGTCGAGGTGTTTTCGGTTATTCTTTGATACAAAACAGTGCTGACTGAAGGAATTGCTGCGTCTACTACCATAATTCCCGAAAATAGAGAAAATACCATCGAGACCGCTAATAGTGTTGATAAAAGCTTCTTGAATCCTGTTCTGATGCTTTTCATGGAAGAACCTCCTTAAATACAATGGTTATATGTAAATTATTATTTTTTAAAGCTCTATATATTTATCGGCAAAAAAGTCTTATGTTTTTACTGTCGATTTATATCAAAATTATACCATAACTGCCATGGAAATTAGTGCATGTAATATATTCTTAACATAGTTCTCCGTAGCAAATGTACAATAGATTCACTATCTTTTATTTTGCTTAAAATAAAGATTCTACGATAATCTCCTCCACAACCCAAAATGTTTGTTTTTATGCCAAGAAGACACAGATGATATAAACACCTGTGTATAAAATTCATATTATTTGAATAAATATACACAACGTTCAGAGGTGTCATTTTGCAATATGTAAACTATGCGACTCCTCTTAACATAGCCAAAAGTTTAACAATCAAGTTATTTCAATAGTTTCATTCAAGTTAAATCATATATATATCTAATTTATAAAAATACTCTTAACCAGCTTAATTCCAAAATATTCACAAATCCTATTGCATATTCATTCCATGTATAATATAATAGAATAGTATTTAACCCCTGAATGTCTCTTTTCAAAGAGATATTCAATCGTTAACCCCACTCATATTTGCACCTAACAAGGTGCACTTTTTTTTGTGGTTTTTTAAGGGTAGCCACTTGGGTCTGTCCCTGCGGGGGAGGTTATCAAGGTTATGCTTCTAATTAAATTCTTATTGTGTCACCCCACGACCTATTGATCCTGAAAATTACGCAAATTTTAGCTTTTTTTATAGGATAATAAAGGAAAAAGTAACTTTATGTAGAATTAAACTCACGGGGTGATAAAATGGAGCCTATTATTATGGCAAATAAATATAAAATTGTTGATACGCTTTTTAAGAATGAGCTTCAGAATATTTATGTTGCTGAGGAAGTGGACAGCCATAGTGCTGATCAATATATAATAAATGAAATAATTGACGGCAGCATTATATATGCTGTCAAGGAAGTCTTCAATGATAATACCAAGAATTTCTTGAAGAACTTTATTGATTATTTTTATCAGGATTCTAATTTCTATATTGTTAGCAGCATATCCACAGGCAGCACCCTAGACAGCTACTTATCCTCCAACAACTTAAGAATCAGCGACAAAATGTATATTACAGAAAGCTTGCTGACGACGTTTATAATGCTGGAAGACGCTAACAGATTGATAAAGTATCATCTTTTGAATATAGAAAACATTGCCCTTGCAGGTTTCAGGACCGTGTCCTACAACTTGGATATTAAGTTTGATAAAGAAGGATTGTACGCTACAAATACAACAATTATAAGCAAGCTAGGAGATGTAATCTGCTGTATCTTTGCCAACTCTCCTCAGGCTACCATAGAAACAGACAAGGACAATTTACCTCCAGCCATTGCAGCCATTGTCCTAAAATGCAAAAACGAAAGTTACAGCTCAGCAGACCAGGTTTTCAAAGATTTTAAATCTACCTTACTTCATTCCACCTTTATCGATAATGTCTCTGTAGACAAGCAAATTATGAAAAATATTCAAAAGGCTACTAGGAAGCGCACAATCAGGCCATTTAAGCGTATAGCTGCCGTATTAATAATACTTGCTTTATTAGCAGGTTCATACTATGGAATTAGTGAGCTTGGCTGGAAATTGCCTGCTTTTGGGGCTGGTAATAATATTGCAAAACAACAAAATCAGGTGCCCATAGCAAAGTTTGATATGAGCAAAAGCAAAGTATATGTTGGGGACATAATAGATTTTACAGCAAATGCTACGGACCCCGATTTAAATGACAAGATCGTATCCTATGAATGGTCTGTATCCAGGAACGAAGATATGTACATATTGTTTTCTAGGGATCAAAACCCCTCCTATGCATTTGAACAGGATGGTGATTATGTCGTGTCTCTCATAGTGAAGGATTCCCCGGGAATATCCAGCGAGGCCTTTAAGGTAGGCTTCAAGGTATATCCAAAGGAAGTAATCCCTGATACACCAACGCCTGCTGGCGAGGGTGGAGAAGTAATATTGAAGTAAATATTAAAGGAGAATGCAATTGCATTCTCCTTTTTGTTTTTGTGGGTGTTATGAGGATATTTATGAGGGCAGACACATGGGTCTGCCCCTACGGTATATTTCATGTCATCCCGTAATTATTCCGCTTTTCTGCTTACCATTTCTTGTACTACGAAGGATGCTACATCTTCTGCGTAGGAGCCTGCTCCAAAGCCAGCGTCATAGCCTAACTCTTTGGCTAGCTCATGAGATATTCTTGGGCCACCGCATATAATTACAAATCTGTCTCTTAAGCCTTCAGCTTCAAGAAGCTCAATAAGGTTAGTAAGATTTTGTATGTGCACGTTTTTTTGAGTAACTGTTTGTGATACCAGTAGAGCATCGGCATTTAGCTCCACTGCCTTTTGGATAAATTCTTCGTTTGGTACTTGGCTGCCTAGGTTGTAGGCATCTATCATATCATATCTTTCCAGGCCGTAATGTCCTGCATAGCCCTTCATATTCATGATTGCATCAATTCCAACTGTGTGGGCATCAGTACCTGTACTAGCACCAACCAATACAATCTTTCTTCCTATGTTTTGCTTGGTGAATTCATCAACCTCATGCATGCTCATTACTGAGCTTTCTACCTTAGTAACCTTTACATTTGTTATATCTATTGTATGAACACAGCTGCCAAATACTACAAAGTAGCTATAACCTACTCCAAGGTCTGTCATATGGGCTACGTTTGGTTCTTCTAAGCCAAGCTTCATAGCATATTGCTTAGCTGTCTCCATAGCCAGTTCGTCAGCCTTCATTGGAAGTGTAAAGCTTAGCTGTACCTTACCGTCATTCATCGTATCCCCATAAGGTTTTACTCTTTTTGGGTCAAAATTTATATCAATTTCTTTCTTATTCATAGAGTATAATCCTGAGCTCATATTTCCGCCTCCTTTTCTACTTATTTTCTAGCATTAAGTCTACAAATGGATTAAAGTATTTTGAATCCTTTTGCACTACTCCGTCCAAGCCTTTGCCGCCTGTCCTTGCTCTTTTTACACCACCGAACTTACCTTGCTCTAGAGTTGCAAATAAGCCTTCAGTTTCTATTTCCTGCAATAGGTCCGCTGCCTTGTTAAGTACAAAAGCCGCTCTTGTTTGTATCATTCCACCCTGTTTAAACTCTACTTCATCGCCGATGTCTCTCATGTTGTTGAATATATATCTAGCATTTTCAATTGACATCGCTCGCTCTGACATAAATGGCGTATGAATGGCTTCTGTCATCATGCCTAGAAGCTGAATCCCTTGACTCGTCCATACTGAAGCGATGTTAAACATTGCATCCTGTATGTGCCCCTTAAATATGTTGCCTGTCTTGAACTTTGTTGGAGGCATGTACTTAAGAGGTGCCTTAGGAAATATTTCTCTAGCCATCTGTGCTTGAGATAACTCCAAAAGGAAGCCATTCTCGAGGCCCGGTTCCATTTCGAAAGCGTGGCCGATTCCCATTTGCTCTTCAGGTATTCCTGCCATCAATGCAAACTGCTCATTAATAAACTGAGAAGCCAATACTGTATGTGCTTCTTCAACTGCATCTGCCGTTGTCAGGTAGTTGTCTTCTCCTGTGTTGATTATTACCCCTGCAAAGCCATTAATAACTCTGGAGAAGAATTGGTCGACCAAGGTTCTTTGCATGTTTATATCTCTGAAAAGTATGCCGTACAACGCATCGTTCAGCATTACGTCTAGTCTCTCTATAGCTCCCATAGCAGCTATTTCAGGCATGCATAGACCGGAGCAGTAGTTGCAAAGTCTAATATAACGACCTACTTCTTCCCCTACTTCGTCTAGTGCCTTTCTCATGATTCTAAAGTTTTCCTGTGTTGCATAGGTTCCGCCAAAGCCTTCTGTTGTTGCTCCAAATGGAACATAATCCAATAAGCTCTGTCCGGTTGTTCTTATAACAGCTATAATGTCTGCACCCTGTTTGGCTGCTGACTGCGCTTGAATTACGTCTTCATATATATTGCCTGTGGCAACAATTACATATAGGTAAGGCTTTCTGCCCTCTCCCAATGTTGTTAGGTACTCTTCTCTTTTCTGTCTGTTGCCTTTGATTCTATCCGTCATAGCTTTAGCATATTCATTGACCTTGGCTTTTATTTCCGCTTCAGGCTTTAGGTTAAGTTTGGTAATGTCCAACTCACCTGTTACCATTTTTTCTGCTATTTCTTGGGTGTTCATACCCGTATTTAGCATTGCATTGCCAAGGAAATATGCTACCCCAGTGTTTAGTCCACCGTTTCTCTTGATGCTGTCTACAACGATGTTTGGCAGAGGAGTACCGAATTCGTCTACTCCATCTATACCCATAAGTCTCGCAATTGTTCTTTCTACTGCTACTGTCGTGTGCACATCAATGAAGCTTTGTATTTCTTTTGCTATATGTGAAGCTGATTGTCTTGCATTGTCTATTTTGCTTTGGTCTAGATTTAACTTGCTCATTTATGATCCTCCTTTATTTGTAATAGTGCGGGATATCGCGGGGCGACACATGGGTCGCCCCCTACGATTGGTCATTTAAATTAGTTGTAGGGGATGACCCATGTGTCATCCCGAGTTTACGATTTGTATTTATCCCTCATTATGTTCTCTGCGTGGGTTATGATTTCCTCTGGCATGCCCATTATACGGGCTATCTTGATGGCATCCTCCGGGATACCCATCTCGCCTTTTACTTCTATTAGATTGTAGTCCATATACTTTGATATGTCACCATAATCTGTAATGGTGCTAAAATCTACATCCCGCAAGCCCTTCACTTGAAAATGTCTGAGTTCTTCCCGTTCCAGACCCTCCAAATGCGTTGTTACTAGACTTATGCAGGGTTTCTTTATTAGATAATCTATAAGTGCATAGGATATTGCATAGCCTTCCTTTGGATTTGTACCCCGCGCCAGTTCATCCAAAAGCACAAGACCTCTATCCTTTGACTTGGATATAACCTCTGTAATACTTTTTATTTCTCCTCCAAAGGTGCTAAGACCTAAATCCACTGATTGCTCGTCACCGCAGGAAATGTACACAAAATCTAAAGGGTGGAAGCTCATATAGCTTGCAGGTACCAACAAACCGTACTGCGCCATACAAACAAGTAATCCTACCATTTTGAGGGACACTGTCTTGCCCCCCATATTTGCCCCTGTAATCAAAGTTACCCCCTCAGATAACTCGACGCTAATGGGCATATAATGCTTTCCTATTTTGTGCAGTTCCTTTTGAACAATGGGGTTGATTCCGTCTATTATACTGCATTTCCCATCCGATGAAATCTCAGGCTTTATTCCACTATGCCTAAGGGCCAATTCACCCTTGGCAATAAGCAAGTCCAGCTCTCCAATTGCATCAATATTTGCCAATATCTCTGTACTATGAACTGCTAGCTTTTCTGAAATCTGCTGCAATACCTCAGCTTCTTCTAATAATTCTTCGCCCTTTAAATCCTCAATTTCCTTCAAGCAGTCAATCATTTCATCGCTGGACTTAATCTTATAAGTAAAATTGATAAAGGTTTCTCCCGATTGCCGCAAGCCTTGACAAGACGCTAGCTTTGACACTAGGTCATGCTGGCTTTTGTTTGCAATGAATTCTCCTGTAACTTTAAGCTTCAGTCCAGTTTCACGTTCAACCTGCTCAATAGCCTGCTTCCTCAGCCGTTCTAAGCATTGCTCTTTAGAGGATTTTGCTGACCTTATAGCCTTTAGCTTTTCAGAGTATTCATCATAAATATAAAAAGCCCTTAAACCACAGCCTTGGGGATCCAACAGCTCTAATACCCTTGGCAGTTCATATATCTTATATTTTTTATCAATATTCCAACGAAGTTTTCTTTGATACATGTTTAGGCTGTGCATTATGAAAAGCAAGCTCTTGAGCTCAAATAGCTCGACCTGGTTTAGTATGCCAGCATTTATGCAGCGCTCTATTGATCTGCGAATATCCTTGATTTGCTTAAGGTTGACTTTTATTTCTCTTATAATTTCCAGCTGATTTATTAGCAGCTCTTTCATTTCAAAAACCCTATTTAACTCCAGTGCCAGTTTTTCGGCATCCGACGAAAAATAAGGTTTCATATCACCTTTGCATTTATTACCAAAGGGCGATGAAGGCAGCAAATCAGATAAAACTCTGTCAAAGTCCAGAGAATGTCTGGTTTTGGAATTCATAAGCATTTCTAAGGTCCTCCTGAGTAGAACTTGTATTGCGGGACGACACGGGTTAGGTTTCCTCTGGAAACCTAACCTTGGTCACCCCCCACAGTATCAACTGTTAGTGTGGGGCAGACCCACGTGTCTGCCCAATAGCCATTTTATGTTATACCTGCATTACGTCAAGCACTGGAATATTCGGTATCTCTTTTTTCATTTTCTGCAAAAACTCTTCCGGGTCAAAATAATATCCTTCCGGAGCATATGGATTTACCGTAACTGCAATGATGTTCATAGGTTCAATTACTTTTATATTCATACCCATTTTATTAAGCATGAAAAACTCGTTTTCATTTACAAAAATACGAGTAGCGTCTTTGACTATTATTTGCACCTTATCCCTTTTGCTCATTACGATGTCCTTTAAGGTATCAAAGGTCGCTGATCCGCTAAGTATCACATATTTAGACTTTTCCGTCAGCTGCTCTGCAATAGCAGTGCCGCTATTAAGAGAGATCTGAGTGCATGCCGTGAAGCAGCACCCATCCTCATCAATAATCACTGTTTCCTTGTTTTCCACAGCTTGAGCTGAAGTATCAAGTATTCTGTCATCAGCCCTTGGAATAGAATATAAGCTTACAATGTGCTTTGTTTTCTGTATGACTACCTCCATACTTCTAGACAATGCAGCTCCAGCAGCTACGATTGTGCCCTCGGATAAGGCGGGTGCTGCTGAGGCGCGACGGTCTAAGGAGCCGTCCACAAGAACCAGCTCAGCACCGAAGTCTTGCATCATAAGACACATTTGACTTATAGTTGCAGAGGACCTGGGACCTGAAATTTCTACATATCCAGCCTCTACAACCTTGCCTAGTATGACCTTGCCCATAGGAGTGTTATATCCTGTAACCTCAAGTATTTCTATTCCTGCTCTTTCACCCTCAGCCACGTTGTCCAAACTATTTTCCACAGTAGTTATAATACTCCCTTTGCATGCGTACACTGGGGGCTTCTCTGTGTTGGTCAGCACATCTCTACGCTCTCCATCACGACCTGTCGATACAAGACCTAGCGTAATTCCCTGTTCTGCAGCCTCAGCTATTATATGATTCATTGCAACTGTTTTCCCGGCATTTTTGGATGTGCCTACTATGGATATAGTTTTGTACTTAGGGTAAACAAGGTCAATTAAGCTCATTGATATCTCCTGTAAATCTTAGTTGTGATGACAACCACAGCCATCTTCTCTCTTTTGCTCTCTCTTCTTTCGAAGAAGCTCAGTAGGCTCAAGACTTAAAGTATTACCCTGCATCAAGCCTGCCACACCTGAAAGCTCATTCTCTTTCTTGCCCTGGCATATATCACATTGGCATTTCTCATCTACGTATTGTGGTTCTGTATAAGTAGTTATAACACCTTCAAAATTTCTAAGTATAACCTTGTCTCTGCTTTGTGAAATCATGTATTGAGGCATTACAGGGATCTTTCCGCCTCCTCCTGGAGCGTCAACAACAAAGGTTGGTACGCAGAAGCCGGAAGTATGTCCTCTAAGACCCTCGATAATTTCTATACCCTTAGATACTGAAGTTCTGAAGTGCTCAATACCCATGGATAGGTCACATTGATATATATAGTATGGTCTTACTCTTATTTTAACCAAATTGTGCACTAATTCTCTCATTACGTGGACGCAGTCATTTATACCGCGAAGAAGTACTGATTGGTTGCCTAGTGGAACTCCAGCATTAGCTAGTCTTTCGCAAGCAAGCTTTGTTTCAGGAGTAATCTCCATTGAGTGGTTAAAATGCATATTCAACCAAACTGGGTGATACTTCTTAAGCATATTAACAAAATCCTCAGTTATTCTTTGAGGAAGTACGATAGGTGTTCTTGAGCCCATTCTGATAATTTCTACGTGAGGAATAGCTCTTAATTTGCTGATGATATATTCAAGTACATCGTCATTTAATAAAAGCGCATCTCCACCAGAAAGCAATACGTCTCTTATTACCGGTGTGTTGCTGATGTATTCTATAGCCTTGTCAATTCTCTCCATTGGCATCGCACTGTCTTTTTGACCTGCAAAACGTCTTCTTGTGCAATGTCTGCAGTACATGGCGCACTGATCTGTGATCAGTAAAAGTGCTCTATTTGGATATCTATGAGTTAAGCCTGGTACTGGTGAATCTCCATCTTCATGAAGTGGGTCAAGCATGTCAGAACTGGACTGATGAAGCTCATAGTTCGTTGGAACTGCTTGCTTACGAACAGCACAGTTTGGATCATTTGGATCCATCAAGGAAGCATAATATGGTGTTATAGCCATTCTAAGAGTTTTAAGGCAGTCTTGTATGCCTACTTCCTCTTCTGGCGTTATGTTTATAACCTTCTTAAGCTGTTCAACTGTCGTGATTCTGTTTGCTACCTGCCACTTCCAATCATTCCACTGCTCAGGAGTAACATCTTTCCAAAGCTCAACTTCATTATAATTTCTCAAGTAATTTCCCCCTTATTTTTACGGGTCGCTGTGGGCAGCGTCCCCTGCTGTTTGTGATCATCGCGGGTAGACACATGGGTCTACCCCTACGAATTATCGTAAATTTGTAGGGGTGAACCAAGTTTTCTATCCCAGCGGGATGAAAATAGTGTTCGCCCGGATTAGCTAGTATTCTATGCGTATAGCTCTGTAAATAAATCTCTTAGTTCTTTGCTTTCTCTAAGTATTTGAAGTGTTAGCTCCGCATGTCCCTTTGTATAGCCGTTTCCTATTATCATAGTAACGTCACTACCTACACCTTCTGCGCCTAAAGCTGCTTTTGTAAAGCTTGTGGACATACTGAAGAAATAAACTACTCCAGTATTCTTTGTTGCAAGTATACTAGTCATTTCAGTATCAGGTATATTTACGTTATTGATTGTTACGTCCGCCATTGCTCCATTTGTTATTTCTGCAACCATGTTCATAACTTCAACAGCCTTAAGTGCATCTATTACGATTGCTTCATCAACCAAGCCAAGATTCTTAAGCATTTTTGCACCAGCTTCATTACGCACAAGACCTATTACCTTGCCATTTATCCCAGCTCTTTTCTTTGCTTCATAGCAGCATAGTGTACCTGACTTGCCTGCTGCTCCAATAATAAGTACAGTATCTCCTGGCTTTACAAGCTTTGCTGTTTGAGCAGGTGCTCCTGCAACGTCCAATGCTGAAAGCACAAGCTTTTCTGGCATGTCTGTTGGAATCTTTGCAAAAATACCGCTTTCAAAAAGTATAGCTTTGCCCTCTATGTCTACCTGGTCAATGTCTTTTCTAACTTCTTTGATCTTGTCTATTCTAAGTGGTGTTAGTGAAAGTGAAACTAGTGTCGCTATTTTGTCCCCTACCTTCAGGTCTATTTTGCCTTCCAAAGCAGGTCCGATTTTCTCCACTGTTCCTATAAGCATTCCGCCAGAACCTGTAACAGGGTTTTGGTGCTTGCCCTTTTCTTTTACTATGCCCATCATGATTTCTGCTATCTTAGTTTCATCGCCGCCTGCTTGCTCCTCAATTTGAGTGAAGCTTGCAGAGTCTATATTAAGAGTCTGCACGTTGATTAAAACTTCATTATCATAAAACTCGTCCATATTATTATTAATCTTCTTTGCGGGTTGTGGAAGTACTCCTGCGGGTTCAATAACTCTATGAGTACCATATTTACAGCCAGTTTTCATTGTATTCCTCCTCAAATTATAAGTAATACATATATAATAAGCAAAATGTATGCCATCTATTTTAAACATAGAAAAATCAGGTTCTGAGCCACATCTCTATGACTCAAAACCTGATTAAATATTAACAAACCGCCTATTTTTCGGCACCATATTCTATTAGCTTATATTTACTCATTTTGTACTGAAGGGTTTGTCTTGGGACATCCAACACTTCTGCAGCCCGGGTGACATTTCCATGGTTATTCCTTAGTGCAGCCTCCACTAGCTGTTTCTCCAGCTCCTCAATTGTTTCCTTCAGAGACTTAATTTCGTTTTCACTACTTTTAATCGTATTATCAAAGTCTCCAAGCAAATGATACGGCAGATTACCCCTGTTGATCAAGCTGCCATCCGCAATATTCATTGCGCCCTCTATAGTATGCTCTAGCTCTCTAATATTGCCTGGCCATGTGTAGTTCATAAAGAAGTCCATTACGTCTTTTGGTACTGCTTTGATTGTTTTTTTCAGCATGGTGTTATATTTCTTAATAAAATGCTGTACCAAAACTGGTATATCATCCCTCCGATCCTTTAAATCGGGCATACGCAGGGTTATAACACTTAGTCTGTAAAACAAGTCATCTCTCAGGGTTTTCTTCTCTAATGCCTCTGCAGGATTCGTATTTATGGCAGTCATTATTCTTACATCAACATGTACAGTTTTGGTATCGCCAATTCTTCTGATGTTGCCATCTTGAATAACTCTAAGCAATTTTGCTTGGAGCTGCAAGGACATTGAGTTTATTTCATCAAGGAATAAAGTTCCCCCGTCTGCAATTTCAAAAAGTCCCGGCCTTGTTTCTGCCCCTGTGAAGCTTCCTCTTACGGTCCCAAAAAGTATACTCTCCAACAGACTTTCCGGCAATGCTGCACAGTTTTGTGCAATAAAAGGTTTATTGCGCCTTAAGCTGGCATTGTGTATAGCATGTATTAGCAGCTCCTTGCCTGTACCTGTTTCGCCGTATACTAATACAGGAGACGGCGAATCTGCAACTGCCAATGCGTTTTTCTTCAGTCTTAGCATTTCCTCCGAGGTCCCTATAATATCTGCAAAGGTATAAATAGCACCGCTTTGGTCAGCCTTTTTTTGTTGCCTGCTTTCAGAATATAATTCAGCTTGCAAATCTACAACTCTCTCAGATAGCTTTTTTACCTCTGTAATATCTTTTGATATTTCTACAGCTCCTATAACCTTTTTGCCTGATTTTATAGGAATAGTTGAATTCAAGGTGGTTATTAACAGTCCATTATAGTTCTTGAAGCTCTGCTGGTAGTTTAGTATTGCCTTGCCGCTTCTAATAACCTTTAGAATAGTACTGGTTTCCTCTGTCAAAGACGGATAAATTTCAAGAATATGTCTGCCTATTGCTTCTACAGTATTTATATTATCCAAGGCAGCAGCAAATTTATTGTAGTAGACTATTATCCCAGAGCTGTCTACCATATGCACACCTTCATCAATAATGTTATCTAGTATTTCCTCAATATTCTCCTTAAAAAGGGAGTGTATCATTTTTTCACCTCAGTTTCTTTCTGCCCAATAATCGGCACAAGGGGTAATATAAAAGCAGGCTTGACCTGCAGAGGGATGACACGCGGGTGCGCCCCCGCGTGTGTGCCCAAAATTTATTTATAGCTTATAATTACTTCGTTGTTAAGCGGTTCTTCTCCTTCTGTCTCAAGGATATATTTTAAATGTATGTTTGACTTTTCTCCCTGCCTTAAATCAATTTCCAAAAGTGTTGTGTTTATTATAATAGGTATACTTCCATAGGGAGTTTGGTAGTTGGTAAGGGTTGCCTCATTGCCTCTAAACTCCAGATTAGAGTTATAGGCTCCAAACCTTAATATATTTAAGCTGCTCGGCGTGATTTTCAAGGTAGTTGTAGTACCCTCCATACCTGAAATCTCAGACTCCTTATAGGTTATATATACATGATCATTTTTCAGTATATAGTTACCTTCAACGAAGAATTCTATTTCATTTTTTTCTCCGCTCTTATCTATTTGTATGGCTTTTGTAAATAAACTTATGCTTTTGCTTTCACTCATTATTTATCTTGTTATCCTCGCTATCTAAGGCAAGCACTTGTTCTTGCCCCTACAGAATTAGTACTTTTCTATTTCTATCTTTTGTACATAGGAAATAGGTCTCTTTAAAAAGTTTTCCCCAACTTTTTTAAATTTAACCGGGTTATCACTTACATAAAACTCATAACTTGAGCTTTCGTTGCTCTTACTTTGTATATTTAGATCGTGGAGCACGGTTTTTAGCACCTTAGCTGTTTCATAAGCTGGATTAACCAGCTTGATGTCTGTTCCCATTACCTCACCAATTGTATTTTCCAAAAGTGGATAATGTGTACATGCCATAAGAAGTGCATCTATGTTTTTCTCCTTGAGCTCTTCAAGATATTGACGAGCAGTAAGCTTGGCTATCTCTGTATCCTGCCAGCCTTCCTCTGCAATTGGAACAAACAACGGACAGGCTTTTAATACCATCTTCACATCATTGTTTATTACATTTATTTCTTTCTCATAAGCTCCACTAGATACTGTACTTTCTGTTCCTATAATCCCAATTTTATTAGACTTTGTAACCTGGCAGGCTGCAATGGCTCCCGGCTCTACCACCCCTACAATGGGTATGTCATAGCCTTGTTTGATTGCATCTAAGCTGGCGGCACTTGCTGTATTACATGCCACAACAATCGCTTTTACCTTTTTCTCCAGCAAGAAGTTAACACATTGGAAGGAAAACTTAGTGATAGTCTCTTTGGATTTACTTCCATAAGGTACCCTTGCTGTATCGCCAAAATATACAATGCTTTCATTTGGCAATTGTTCCATTATCTCTTTTACTACCGTAAGTCCTCCGATACCGGAGTCAAATACACCAATTGGTCTAGAATCCATATTCTATGCCTCCTAAAAGTACAAAAGGCGGCGGCAGACTGTATTTAGTCCAACCCAACCACCTTTAATTTATTAAAGTATCAATTTGTCTACTAAACTAACTAAATTTCCTATTTCAGGCTTTGTTATTTGTGCATCTGCACCGATACTTCTGCCCTTTTTATGCATTTCCTCATTTATTAGTGAAGAGAATATCACTACGGGAAGCTTCTTTAAATATTCATCTTCCTTTACAAGCTTAGTTAGGTGATGTCCATCCATTTGCGGCATTTCGATATCAGTAATCAGACAAGCTGCTTTTTCCATCAGTTGTACGCCGCTAAGCTTTATGCTTTCTAGAATGTTCCAAGCCTCTAGTCCATTAGATGTTATTGTCAGATTGCTATAGCCAGCTTTTGTTAATGCTTCTTCTATCATCTTTGCCAGCATATGTGAGTCCTCTGCAATAAGTATTGGCTTATTACTTCTTACTCTAGGGCCGAGTTTATCTATTTCAGATATCTGTATGCCTGTTTGTGGGCTTATATCTACTACGATTTTCTCGAAGTCCAATATCATAATAAGTTTGTTATCCATCTTTACAATCCCGGTTGCAAGACCTTCGCTGCCTCCGAATATTGTCTGATCCGGTTTCTCTATCTGGGACCAGGATATCCTATGGATTCCTACCACGCCATGAACTTGGAACGCTATGTTAAGCTTGTTGAAATTTGCAATTATCAACATATTCTTTTTATTAGCATCGGATTCGGACATACCAAGATACTTAGGTAAATCAACTACAGTGATAATCGTATCTCTTGGTTTAAATATGCCTTTTATGCAGGGATGTGAATTTGGTACTTTTGTAACGCTTTCATAGGGCATAATTTCCATAACCTTAGCTACATTTATGCCAAAATTGTTTCCACCGATTGTGAATTCAACAATCTCCAGCTCATTGGTACCGCTCTCCAACAATATTCCTTTGTTGTTTTCCATATGTATTCCTCCCCCTGTAGAACTAATATATTATATATGGTACTTCATAACAGCAACTTTATCAACATTTATTGTTACTTTGTCTCCATATGTCTTTCTATGGCTAATTCTATAAGTTTATCAATCAATTTACTGTAACTAAGTCCTGCACAGTCCCAAAGCTTTGGATACATGCTGATTTTTGTAAAGCCAGGGATGGTATTTATCTCATTGATATATACCTTTCCTGTGGACCTATCCAAGAAGAAATCTACTCTTGACATTCCACAGCAGTCTAAAGCCTTAAACGCCCTCACTGCAGCTTCTCTGATAGAGCTTTCCTCTTCTGCTGTAAGTTTAGCAGGGATAATGAGAGTTGATTTGCCGTCATCAAAATACTTTGCTTCGTAGTCGTAAAACTCCTTGCTTGGTATAATTTCTCCTACACCGGAAGCCTCAGGATAGTTGTTGCCTAGTACGGCACACTCTATTTCGCTGCCCTTGATGAATTCTTCTATTAGAATTTTTCTGTCATGCTTTGATGCTTCTAAAAGTCCTGATTCAAGCTCAGCTCTATCATGTGCTTTCGTTATTCCAACACTGGACCCCATATTTACAGGCTTTACAAACACAGGATACTTAAACTTACCTTCTATCTTTGAAATGACCTCCTGCAGATTATCCTTAATCTCATGCTTATAAGTCAATATATAGTCTGCAACATTAAGGCCCGCGTCAATAAACAGCTGCTTGGATATGGCTTTGTCCATTCCCAAGGCCGAGCCTATTACTCCACAGCCTACGTATGGTATGTCAAGCATTTCAAAGAAACCTTGTATTGTACCATCTTCCCCATTTGGCCCATGGAGCACCGGAAATATTACATCTATTTTGCCCTTTTGGTTTCCATTTAGCATCGGGCTCAAAAGCAGCTCTATCAGATCGTGGTTACTAAGCTTATTTGCTTCCTGCTCCCAGCTGCCATCCTGCAGTTTTTCAACAGGGCCTTGATACAGCATCCACTTACCCTGCTTTGTTATTCCTATGGTATGTATATTATATTTACTTTTATCCATTGCATTAATTACATTTGTAGCTGACATGAGGGATACTTCATGTTCTCCAGATTTTCCTCCAAATACAACAGCAACATTTAACTTGTTTTGCATTCGCTTCCCTCCCAAAAGATTTACTATAATATTATATTATATTATATTATATTATTATTCTACTCTTATGGTACTTATTAATCAAGATTTTAAAGGGCTTGCACCTAATTTAACCAAGAATTTTGGAATCCCTTCCCTGAGCAATCGGTGATACCCCTCTGCGGGTCACAAATGTGTCCTGTATGGTGCCTGGCACCACAAAGGACACATTTGTGCAAGATTCGCATATGGCAGATTCACAGAAAAGAGGTTTTGCTATATTTCTTTATATATATTCAATTCAGAACTTTCTCTTAGGTCTCTCAGCTTAGGAACAATTTCTAGGAAATGTGCTGTTTTCATATGTAAATCTAGGTGCTGCTTGCTTTCCCATTTCTCTATGAAGGTTAAAACATTAGGCTTGTCCATGTCCTCGCATAAGTCATAAGAAATGCAGCCTTCTTCTTTTCTTGTTTCTTCTATCAATTTAACTACCTGCTGCTTATACTCAGCTACTTTATCTTCCCTAACTATACTTTTTGAAACTACAAATATCATTTTATAACCCCCTTTTTAACTTTATTATACAACAAATCCTCCATTTTGGCGTGCCTGGCACTACAGATGGCAGATTCAAAAAGTGAAGATTTGAAATGTGGCATTTTGGGTGCCTGGCACGATAAAAGGTCACATTTGTGTAATAAAAAACGACCGGTATTACCCGGTCGGTTTTTTATTGGTTAGCCATATTTCTTTCTGCTATTTCAATTGCTTTTCTTACCATATTGCCACAATTCTTTGAGCTTACGCCGCCCCAGCCTTCGCTTTGTACTATATCGTCAACCCCAAGCTCTCTTGCTATTTCATACTTTAGGTTCTCTGACATTAATCCTCTTCTACTCATAATTCACCCTCCATACGGACAGCCTTTATATTTTTTTGTGTTAAAAACTTTACTTTGCTGTCCTTATTATTATCTGCATTTTCGAAGAGTTTATATCTTGTAATTGGTGGTTTAAATGAATAATATTGTTTGTTTTTACTGTGTCAACGTTCCGTTTTCTTCTTTTATAATTTGGAGGATATTCTCCTCATTTCCATTCTCTGCATTTATATAAACAAAAAAGTCATTCTCCTTATATTTGCCTTTAAATTCATAACATAAAACCTCTCGATTGCCCGGCAAAGGAATTAGTGCCAGCTTTACTCTATCAATCTTCAGCCTTTGGGTTACCTTTGCCTTAGCCTCAGCCTCCGTAAGCTTAGGTGTCACGTTCTTCCTATTTTTTGGCGCCATAAGATAATGATAGCTGTCAAAGCCTACAACCTCTCCATTATCCAAAGCTACCTTAACCTTCAGCAAATCAGGATAAAGCAGAACTCCTTCCTTAGTCACTCCTATAAAGGTCATCATTGTAGTATTGTCTTCATTGAGAAAATAACTTTCTACCAAGTCTCCAAAGCCTTGTTTTTTCAAAAATTCCTTTGCCTTATCAGCGGCTTCTTTGTTTGAAAGCTTTTTCTCTAAAACGTCCCTGGAGTTAAGCATCCATAGCACATGTCCTCCAGTCTTGGTTACATCTATATTAATCTGGTAATCTTGCTCCCCGTTATTTGGTGTCGCCTCCAAACCATAGGTATGTATCACTCCGCTGCCTGAGCTGACTTGCTTTAATTCTCCTATTTTATCTGCCCCTAAAAACTTTTTGGCTACTTCTAAAGCTTTTTCTTTATTCACACTTTCTCCGTCTAATCCCTTAGGCTTTCCGCCTGTAACATTTTCAGAAAAAGGTCCGTCATATATGAGAGTCGGGTAATTTGTAAAAGTCTGATCCATTTTACCAAACTTTACGTCTACAACATTTTCTGAAGCCCTCTTAAGTATCAGCTTGCCTTGTTTTCTTATTTCACCAAAGCGTACGTCTCCTCGTGCAACCTGGTCTTCCATAACATATAACTCATCTAAAAGCTTGCCGGAGTAGTTCTCCAATTTGGCAATCTGGTCAAACTGATCTTTATCCATCATTTTATTGGCGGCATTTTGCTTAGAAATAGTATAGCAAAAGTCTCCTACCTGAGAGAGATATTTTGCTGTTTTACTTAAGGCCCTGTGGCTTATGGGCAGCTGTCCCAAGTTTTCTGCGGCAGATTGTGACTGACCCCATATCTGTGTCATTATAGCGTTGCTTTGCACTGTAGAGTTTGTAACCTCTGCCTTGTCCATAAGTACTTTGATGTTTTCTACATTAGTAACCATTTCTCTAAATTCACGCTGATATGTATTTTGCAAAAATACTTGATACTGTTTTCTTTCAGTCCATGTATTATACCCAAAAAAGACGGAGAGAATCAGCATAGCAGAAACGACTACCAAAGCCTTATGATATTGTTGTCTTGATAACTGCATTTTAAATAGCTTCATATTACTTCCCTCCTACTTGCAAAAATAATGTTTGCCAATAATTTTTATGACGGGTCTAGACCATATCCACTTACTTGTTGCCTTTGCAGGATTAAAGTAATATACTGCTCCACCTGAAGGGTCCCAACCATTTAAGGCATCTTGAGCCGCCTTATGTGCAGAATCATTAGGTACTAAGTTCATCTGTCCGTCAGCTACAGCAGTAAACGCTCCTGGTTGATAGATTACACCGGCTATGCTTTTGGGGAACCTAGGGTCATCAACTCTGTTTAAGATTACAGCTGCAACTGCAACTTGGCCAATGTATGGTTCACCTCTAGCCTCTCCATTTATTGCTTGTGCCAGGGTGTTTAACTCATTGCTTCTTCTTACCGTTCCTCTAGTGGGTGCCTTGGCGGCAGTTTTCGCTGGTAGTCCAATTGCTTTTGCTGTTGCAGTTCCAACTACTCCATCGGCTTTTAAGCCATGTTTCTTTTGGAAAGCAATTACTGCGCTTCTTGTTCTCCATCCAAAAACTCCATCAACGCTGCCTTTGTAATAGCCCCATTGCTTAAGTTTCGTTTGGACTGTTTTTACCTCCGTTCCTTTTGAACCATATTTGACAATCATTGATGATGCGTCGTTGCTATAGCTTCTATCACTGAAAAAGTCATTATATGACAAAAATCCGAAGACAGTATAGATTAGTAGTATTATTATATATGGAGTAAATTTTTGTATTCTGTTTCTAAACATGCACACACCTCCTGAAACTATTTTTTGTAAAGCCTAGATAATTATTCATCACTTAGGACTCTGCAAGCTTACAATATTTACAAAAAAATGTGGATATTGGATTGTATGCAATAAAAAAACAGACTTCATGTCTGTTTTATATTAGATGGGATGTCTTATAAATCATTTCCTACATATTCATTAAAACTTAAATAAATCTCCTACCTTTGCAATTCTCATATTCATGGATTTCGCCATTTCTACAAGCTTAAACTTTAGCTTTACAGGTACATCTTCACTTGTTTTTGCTGCTGTCAGGAGATTATATTCATCTTCATTCAAATTCTCTTTCAATTTCTCCATGGTTTGCTCTGGTATTACTCCATGAGCAATATCTATAAAGCAAAGAGGCGGAAACATCACACACCACCAATTTTGTCCTTCACCGCTTCCCAGAACAATCTTTAGGGCTTGATAATTCCCTGCGGGCAAGGTCAAATTGCCATACACCTTCGTAGGGAAATCAAAATTGCCAACTACGGCTTTGGCTCCGTAGCTCTTTTGATTTTCTGCCACTACCTTAGCTGCTATATTCTCAATCATATATACATTATCTGCAATAACCTGTTTTACTTCGTTTACATCTTTTAACCCTTCAAATTTAGGGGACATCTGCTTTATAACTTCGTCTCTCACTTTTCTTTTCAGATCTTGATCCTCTATAGAGTCACTGTTTGCTATTACATGGAGTCTTACCAACTTGTCTGCTACATCGGCTAATTCTCTATCAGTATTAATATAAACATAATTAATAATTCCGAATACAAAAAACATCACTAATAGAAATAAACCTGTTTTTATCATCCAAGGTTTCATATGTACACCCTCCTTATTAGGAGGGACGCTGTGGGCAGCGTCCCCTACAAGTTATGGAGGAATAATCCTCCTAACTACATTATTGTCATGGGATGAGAGTTTTATGCAAATTTGGGAGGATAATTTTATTCTGTTATTCTATTGTTCCTACTCTTCTAATTGACACTTTAGCCTTAATATTGATTATAATATTGTTGGTAAAGTTGCTTTCATAGTCCTTCTCAATAGCTTTGTATATGGCTGCATGGCGCTGACTCAAATATGACCGAACTCCTATAAGATCAACCTTAAACTCGTTTTTAAATTTTCCAACTACACTTTTGCTTCTGTCTTCTATAGACTTTTCCAAGTCATCTTCAAGAGTATCCAATAGTTTTTGTTCCATCAGACGCTCTCCCCAAATATATTCTTCTGCGCTGCCTTCCGTTTCCATATTATATGTCAGATATATCTTATCTCCTTCTACCTTATCTAGTGTCAACCTTGTATTGAAATCATTGTATATATAGGGTATCTCTAAATCCTTATATTTTGCAGCTATCAGCCCTCCGTTGGCACTGTTATTAAGCCAATTCAAAGTCTCACTGTCCTTATCATCCAAATATCCTATTAATTTGTAATCCTTAATAATACCAACTCCCGATACCTTAGCCTCTTCTTTAGAAGCCCTCAGACTTGGTATTACAGTATTACCATCGAAATTCGTCAGGTTATTGTACATTTCATAGCCCGTCATTCTATAAATACTGCTCTGATATAGATTGTTTTCGGCAATTCCAGTTATATACATAGCTAAAAGACTTGTATATTTAGGTTTTATCTTGAATACCTCTTCCGCTCTACCAGGGACGGCAAAAACATACATATTCCTATGAAACTCATGTGACCGCCCCACTGCATCAAGTACTTCCTTAAATAAACCATCATCCTTCAATAAATCTTCACCAAATATCAAAATCCTAGTATGCTGAAAAGACAGCTTTTTGTCCATTCTTTCATACATCTGATTCAAGCCGAAGCTAAATATGGAGGAAACTGTTTTGTAGGTGCTGAAAGATTCTCCTCCCGCTCCTCCTCCATCCTTAAGTGCCGCTACAATTGGCGATACGAAATTAATAGCATATCTATCTGTAGGCTGTTTCTTTTCCTCTTCCTTAACCTTGTCTACCCCAATCCCAAGCACGAATAATCTATCCTCTATTTCCACCTTATCCCAACAACCAGCAAGCAATATTACACACAATATCAGAGTCAGAACAAGTTTAAAAGTCCTCATCTTTTTTCGCCCCCATCTTTCTTATTAGTGCAATCAAAAGGGCCACAATCGGCACTATGTACATGAATATTGAGCTTACATATTTGAATACCCAGTCTCCCCATTTATATAATTCAGCCAAGCTCGCAGGCTGCAGGGCTAAGTAATATATAACAATCATCCATGGTAAGGCATATTGCTTCTGCTCTTTGGTGTTAAGTATTTTAGACAAAGAATAAGTCACTATAAAAAACCCTGTTATTATAGTTGTAAATACAGTAATAACCCACAAGGAAAGTACTATACCATCTAATCTCTCTATAAACAATCCTGGCACACTAATGTTTCTTATATATTGAAGCAACGGCCATATGGCTTTTGTCGCGGATTTCACTCCAAAGGCACTTAACCCGATTATAGAAACTAATGTGTAAAAACCCGTAATAAATATTAGACCCCATGCCACCGGTTTATAAGCCTTTTGCGGTTTTTCCATGAAGCCTATATAAAACAGTATATATTCCATGCCTCTAAATGCATGAGGTGCATGGGGAATCATCTTACTAAACCCCGCTCCTATCTCGCTGCCTATTGGAAGGAGATTTGTTAATTCCAGATTTGGGAAACCTGGAATCATTAGCAAGAAAAATGGAATGAATAAAATTGGGAAGGTTATCTCAACTAATCTGGCGACGCTTTCCACGCCTCCTCTTACCACGTACACACATACCAGTATAAGGGCAAACATTATGACCTCTGTTGGCGTACGAGGGAGCAAAAACATCTTTGCAACTTCTGTAAATTCTCTTACCTCATAGGAGAGATTGAATGTCACGTATCCGCATATAATCAAAACTAGTAGTTTACCAGGTATTACACCTATGATTTCTTGTATATATTCAGGAAAGGTCTTTCCAGGGAATCTACAGTTAAGGCTAACAAGCAAGAGTGCAACAAATATATGAGCAATTCCTAGTATCGCTATTATTATCCAACCATTGTTGCCCCCGAACTTTGCCACCACGTGAACAATATTAAAAACACTTACACCTATGATTGTCATGATAAGGATCATGGCAAGCTGGTAGGGCGAGATTCTATCGTTATTTTTTATCATTCTTATCTTCCCCCTTTCCTTTGCTATCAGTCTTGGCACCTTGTCTAATGCCATCTCTATTATTTCTCATCCTAATCTTATCGGTTGCAATGCCTAAAGGTCTGTTTTTCATCATAAATATTGGCATTCTTACCATAGTATCCTTTAGATCACTGCCAGTAACCGATACAAAGGGTGACATATAAGGGGTACCAAAGCTTTTTAGTCTGACCAAGTGACCTAGCATCAGTAGTAATCCCAATATCATTCCATATAATCCTAAAAATGCTGCTGCAAATATAAGCAAAAATCTAAATAGTCTAAAGGCATTTGAAAAACCATAGTCTGGTATTGAGAATGAGGAAATAGCTGTAACTGCAACGATTATTACCATAATTGGGCTTACTATTCCCGCCTCAACTGCTGCCTGACCTATTACCAGACCACCTACAATACCTACAACGCCACCAATTAATGTGGGCAGTCTTACACCGGCTTCCCTAATAAGTTCAAAGGTAAGCTCCAAAATAAGGGCCTCAATTACGGCCGGAAAAGGAACTCCCTCTCTTGAGGCAGCTATGGATAACACCAGTTCAGTAGGCAATATACCGGGATGATAAGAGGTAACTGCTATATATAAAGCAGGGGTAATAAGGGACAAAATACCTGCAAAAAACCTCATAAGTCTCAAAACAGTAGCAGGTATCCATCTGATATAATGATCCTCCGCTGCATGGAAGAAGGAATTAAAGGAAGCTGGAACAATCAAAGCAAAGGGTGTGTTGTCAACTAATATGGCAACTCTGCCTTCAAACAGTGCAGCTGCAACCTTATCCGGCCTTTCTGTAGCTTTCATTTGGGGAAAAAGTGAATAGGGATTATCCTCTATTAGTTCCTCAATATAACCGCTTTCCATTATGGTATCGATGTCTATTGTTTTAAGTCTTCTTTGAACCTCTTCAACAAGCTCAGGCTTCGCTATATCATCAATATATAAAATTCCTAAATCCGTAACACTTCTTCTTCCAATCTGCATTTGTTTTATCTTGAATTTAGGGTCTCTGATAAATCTTCTAACTAAAGCTGTGTTAAACCTAAAGGTCTCCGTAAAGCCTTCCCTAGAACCTCTTATTACCGCTTCGGTATTCGGCTCCGAGACACCCCTGGCTGGCCAGCCCTTGGTGCCTACTACAATAATGTTCTCTACACCGTCCATGAGGAGTATAGTATCCCCAGTCAATATAGCCAATACTGCATCATCTATATTATTAATATCCTTCATTTCAGGAGCTGGGATAGTTCCATACCTGATTAACTTAAAAACATCCTCCAAAAGCTCCGGAGCGTCAGGAGGAACTTCTCTTGCATGAATCATCAGGTCTCCCATTACTGATTCATTTATGAAAGGTTTATCAACAAGTCCATCTGTAAATATCAGTGTAAATCTTAACTTCTGCGCCTCGCCAACCCTAAAATCCTTGTATACTATATCATCGCAGTCCTTAAGCAGCGTCTTTATCTTCTCAAGATTCTCATCTAGACTGGTAGAGCTTGGTATCTTATAGCTTTCGTCCTTTGCCTCCTCCGCCATCTTTCTTCTTGTAAACATTCCCATGGGTATACCTCCAAATCAATTGTAATTATTATTATTATTGCATTCTGGAAATTGCATAAAATACAAAAGGCAAAATTATGTACATAACGCCTATGACAAGGGTAACCCTTGTGTCATTTTTGTGTTTCTTAGCCTTAAGAATCGGATAGTCCCACAGAAGTAGAAATACCCCGGTAAATAGTATTACAAAAAAAACTGATATGTCGTAAAAGTTTTTGATATTTTGTACTATGGTATTTATCATTTTATCCACTCCCAAATCTGTTGAATATATGTTATAAAAAAGGTTTATGTATACAAAATCAATAGAAGCATCTGCTTATGTATTATCAAAAAATGTATTTTTCATAACATATGAATCAAGGAAAGTGTTTTGCACTATATGGATTTAATGTGAAAATATTTAGAGCAAAACATTTAGTTCCTGATATGCTATTTTTTACAGAGAGAAGGTAATATATACATAAAAAAAATCCGATGCACTTCGCACCGGATTTTATAACTTATTTATAATTGCGTTATTAACTTTTGAAATCTCTACCTTGTTCAGAAAAATAAGATAAGAAGTTTGTTCCTATTTAACAGACCATTATAAGTATTTCTCAACAAATTGTATATCGCTAGCTTTATCTACGTCATTACCAACCTCAGGATATCCGGATATTACTACCGCACCCTTTATCCCCAAGAGCCTTTCAGTTTTTTTCTGAACCGCATTAATTGTAAGTATTCCAAGGGCCATTCTAATTAAAAAACCAAACCCAAGGACCATTGCCATTTTGGCAGGATTCTTACGATATTCCAGCATCTGTTCAATAAAAGCCTTGCATTTATCTGTTGCTGCCGGGTTAAAGAGGAATATATTTCCTCCCGTGAATTGTCCCTCCCTAAGTCTTGCATAGGTTCGCTTCACCTCAGGATATTTCTTATCATTTACTTTCTTGTCAACTACGGAATAGCACAAATCTGCATTCATGTCCAAAGCTTTGTTTATAAAGTCTTCCAAAGCCTCCACCGTAAGCATAGGAATATCAGATGTTGTTATAAGTACTTGTTTATCATTTTTAAAGCTTTCCATTGCCAACAAACCATTGGTCACTATTGAGTCAGTGCCTTCCACTATAAAGTCAACTCTATCTCCTATTATCGGCTCCAGCTGCTCCTTAGGTCCTACTACTGCAATTTTTTCTATAATACTAGAGTTTCTTAAGGTATTAATAACATATTCTATCATGTATTTACCCTTAAGCTTTATTAGGGCTTTATTCCCCAACTGTGTAGTGATATCATTTTGATTATTATTGTCCGCCGAACTAGGATTAACCTTTTTATTCCCCGCAAGCACTATTACATTCATAATGATACTTCCTTCTTTCTCTTTTTATTTCGTACTATATGTTTTGCTCTATTTATGCTTACCTTCCATCATCTTCAATATGGACTTCTCCGCATTTTCTATATGTATCCGCGCAAGCTTCTCTGCTTTATCCACATCTCCATTTGATATGGCCTCAACTAATGCGTAGTGTTCCCTAGAGGTTTCCTTGGACTTGTTAACTTTTTTGTGATATATCTCTCTAAAACGCTGCACTTGTTCTATAAGATTATTATTTAGCTGTATCAATCTTTCATTTCTACTAGCTCTAAAGATCGCATCATGAAATTCGAAATCCCTAAGTATAAGAGCATCAACATCTTCATCAATGGATTTGTGAAACTGCAGCGCATATATCTCCAGTTCTTCAATTTCAGCTGCATCAATTCTAATGGAAGCCAATCCCGCTGCCAATCCTTCCAAGGACGCCCTAATCTCCATTACCTCTGTAAGGTCCTTTACTGACAAATCAGCTACATATGCGCCTTTGCGCGGCAACATTATTATTAGTCCTTCCAGCTCAAGCTTCCTAATAGCTTCTCTGACTGGAGTCCTGCTCACCCCTAAGGACTCTGCCATTTGAACCTCCATAACGCGTTCACCTGGCTTCAAGTCACCGGAAATTATTGCATTTCTGATGGTTTCAAATACAATCTCTCTCAAGGGTTTATATTGATCAATTTTTATCTCAAACATCTTATTATCCATTACACATCTCCCCCGTCAAATGTTTTAACTACAAAAATCTCGTTGACTAGAGTCTTTATATTATCATATGCACCCTGTGCTGTAGTCATGTCCTCAAATATGCCAAAGACTGTGGGACCGCTTCCGCTCATCAAGCTTCCCACGGCACCATTTTCCATAAGCTTTTGCTTTATTTCCACGATGATTGGATGCATCTTAGTAGTTACAATTTCTAAAACATTTCCCATATTATCGCAAATTTCTCTCAGATTTTGATTTTCAATCCCCTGCAAGATTGCAGGGATATTAGGTCTTTTCTCAATTTCATTAAGCTTTAGACCTTGATAAACTTCCTTGGTTGACACCCCTACATTTGGTTTTGCCAATAATATATAACAAGCAGGAATACTTTTTATCACTGTAAGCTTTTCACCCAAGCCCTCTGCTAAGCAGATTCCTCCTTGTATACAAAAAGGTACGTCTGCACCAAGCTTTTTACCTGCCTCCATAAGCTCCGTTTTTGAAAGTTTAAGATCCCATGCCTTATTAAGCAGCTTCAATACGGCGGCAGCATCAGTGCTTCCCCCTGCTAAACCTGCGGCCACAGGTATCCTCTTCTCTATATGAATATGTGCTCCTCTTTTTACATTGTATTTCGTACTCAGATAATGAGCAGCCTTGTAGGCTATGTTTGTTTCATCAATAGGTATTATTGAAGAATCCGAGGTTAGTTTTATACCCTCAAATTCACTTCTTACAGATATTGTATCATATAAAGCAATCGTCTGCATAATCATGGCTACATCATGATATCCGTCAGGTCTTTTGCTTAGTACATCCAATGCGAGATTTATCTTCGCTGGAGCTTTGACTGTGTATGTCATACATTCACTCTCCATATTTTGTATTTTCATATACCTTATTTTATTATATTTCATATAAAAACGAAAGCGGAAGTTTTTGCAGGAATATGACGAGGGATAAACTGCTCTAAATGATGCACAAAGCCAGTCGCTATATAGGCAAATAAAAAGCAGGAGCCTTAGCTCCTGCTGTGGGCTGGTACAGAGACCAGCCCCTTTATACTATTTATTATTTTGATTTGCCGGCTCTTACACTTTTGAGTATCATTATCTGCATTCCAGTTGTCACTTTACTTGGATTTTCGATATTGTTTAGCTTAACTAGCGCATCAACAGTTGTGTTATATCTCTTTGCTATACTCCACAGAGTATCACCCTTTTGCACAAGATAGATTGTAACTGCTGGTATTCTGCCTTGGTCTATAGCTATGCCTTCTACTTCTTCAACTCTATTTACCAGTTTCTTTTCGGTTTGCTTGTAAGCATCAGCTGATACGCTGATAACTACTCTAATCTCTACCATTTGACTGTTCATAGGCGAAAAATTCAAGCTGTCAATATTGCACTTAGCAATACATTGCATACCAAGCTTTAAACCAGGTATTTCAACAAAGTGTCTGAAAGGAATCTGCTCCGTTAGGCTGCACATCGGCTCGCCGCTGAAGGAGGACATATAGATTGCGTTTGTCTCTAATACGCCTTCTACCATAACCTTATCATCAAAAATCTTTGTTTCATTTATTACAGGAACTGCATTCACATAACATACGTTTTCAATTTCAGGGTCCCCATGTCTAATGGAGATGCTTTCTTTGATAACGGTGTTTGAACGGCCTTTGCCTACAAACTCATTCATTTTGACCATTTCTTTGCCTATTTCTATACCATTGCTTGGGCTGTATGCATCTGCAACAGCTTCTTCTTCTGCATCCTTATAAACCTTTGTATTTACATTTATAACTGCTTCAATTTTCAGCAGCTTCTTTTCGCCCTCTTCATTTTCTACTGCATCGAGATAGAATTGGCCAGGACTAACCTCTGTGACACAATCCATATTTCTTTCAGCAGCAGGCACTTCTATGTATTGATTAAAGGGCACTTCAAATTCAAGGAAATTAATAGAGCTAATTTCATCCATTGCAACATATAACATATTGATGCTTAGCACTCCACTTAATTCTACCTTACCATCTGTAATTTTATCTTCTTTCAGTATAGTTTTGAAATCAGTCTTTAATATCTTCTGAACTGCAGGCTTCTCAGGTAATACAACCAGCTGCTCATTGATATTGTATTGATCCTTGTTATAGGATACAACTTGCTTCATTTTGCAGGATTCTCTAAGAATTTGTATGTCTGAAAGTCCTCTTATATCAGATGCCAACTCAAGATCAAACAATTCTTCAACTCTGCAGCCTAGATCCATTATTACTCTCATACTGAGTTTTCTTGAATTGATTATTGAACATTCAACGTGTTGCACTACTGCATTTACAAATTCTTTCATTTTAGCTCTTGCGCCTGGTATTTCAATAGTTTGAGACAGATTCGAGGATATATCCATGCTATGCATTGGTTTACCTTCCATATCTGCTTCATACAATATGTTTATCAACACCTGACCATTAATAAGTACTTTGTCTGACAATACTTCGCAGTCTTTTATAAGAACTGTTGCTGTCGGAGCAAGTATCTTATAAACGTCAGGGTTTACATCCGGTACATTTATATCTTCTTCTACTACTGTGCTGTATACATTTTCGCCAACTATTTTGCAAACCTTTAAAGGGTTCTTTATTAGTTCAACTGGCATGAGATTCCCCCTCCTAAATATAGTTTGTTTCTATAAATGTATATGAGACGAGACAAATTTTATGCCAATATTTTTCTTTCCGATTATTCAACATGTAGTGCGGTCATTGTAATGAATGCGCTTATTGAGTGGTATTATCTAATTTAGCATATACATTCTTTACTTAAGGAACGAATTTTCTTCCGACAGCTTCAATAGCATCAGAAGCTTGCTTTGAGAGCTGTAGCTTTGGGGCAGGGCAAAGCAAGGTTCTTCAGAGGTATTCCTCTTGGGCAATGAAGCCTTACTTCAGAAAGTTATTCCTTAATTAAAGTGTTGAGTGCTTTTTATTAATATGAGCGTTATTGTAATTCCTGCGTCACTTTATCTTCTTAGAAACCTTTCTTCACAACTTAGATAATAGCTTACCAGTCTAAATATATGATGCCCCAGCGCATTTTCTTCTTCTTTATTTAATATATATATTACGGATTACTAATAAGGAGGTTTTTGCCATGAAAAAGAAGATGCTTTTGGCAAATAAGGTATTTATCGCACTTATAACAGGTATTGCATTTGGGCTAATAGCCCATGGATTTTTTCCTGCTCAGTTTAATGACTTCTTCGCAAAATGGATACTTACTCCCATTGGTAATGTGTTCTTACGCGGCATCAAAATGATCGTTGTTCCATTGGTGCTCTGCAGCTTGATAAGCGGAGCAGCAAGTATAGGCGATATCAAGAAGCTTGGCAGAGTGGGAGGAAAGATACTTACCTATTATGTACTGACTACCGCTCTCGCCGTAACGATTGCATTAATATTTGCTAATCTTTTTGATCCCGGTGTTGGACTTAATATACCTCTCCCTACAGAATATAAAGCTGCAGAAGTCCCTTTTATAATGGATGTATTTACCAATATGATTCCAACCAACCCTATTGAATCTTTGGTCAAGGGCGATATGCTTCAAATCATTATATTTGCAATTCTATTTGGAGTATCTATTACTTTAGTAGGTGAGTCTGCTAAGCCACTCCTAAATGTTATCAACCAAGCAAATGACATTATGCTAAAAATAATAGGAATTATAATGCTTGTAGCACCCTATGGTGTTTTTGCATTGATTTCAAAGGTTTTAATTACACAAGGGATAGAGGTATTGTTGCCCTTATTAAAATATACATTTACCATACTGCTAGTACTTTTGATTCAAATGCTGATTGTATATGGCGTAGCCTTAAAGATATTAGGAAAAGTAAACCCATTAAAATTCTACAAGAAATTCTGGACTGTCATGGTTGTTGCATTTAGTACTTCTAGCAGCAATGCAACTATCCCAATTAACTTGGATACCTGCCAAAAAAGGCTTGGCGTGCCTGAATCTATATCTAGCTTTACCATTCCTTTGGGTGCAACAGTAAATATGGATGGAACAGCCATCATGCAGGGTGTCGCTGCTATATTTATAGCTCAACTCTTTGGTGTAGAACTGAATTTCACACATCAGCTGCTAATTATCTTGACCGCAACTTTTGCTTCTATAGGAACTGCTGGTGTGCCTGGTGCAGGAATAGTAATGCTGGCGATGGTGCTTCAACAGGTAGGTATACCTTTGGAGGGAATAGCTATTGTGCTTTCGGTGGATAGAATAATAGATATGTGCAGAACGGTTGTAAACATTACAGGAGATGCCGTAGGAACTGTAATCGTATCGAATAGCGAAAAGGAACTGAATATAGAAGTGTATAACTCATAAAGGATTAAACAAAACCTCCCTTTCACGGTGCCTGAGTAATCTCCGAAAAATTCGGAGGCTTCCATAGCACCATAAAAGGGAGGTTTTCATTTCATATAGTTTAGTCCTCGTTCATTAATCCAGTCATTTCAAATACTTTGAATAATAAGCTTAGTACGATTGACAAAATTGTTGCTAATGTCATACCTGTCAGCGGCACAGTTCCTATTTGAACATGAGCACCGCACAAGCCTACTATTAGAACCACTGAAGTAAGTACTAGATTCTTTGGCTTGCTGTAATCTACTTTTGATTCAACCAACATTCTTATACCGGAAGCTGCTATTATACCGAACAGCAACAAGGATACTCCGCCCATTACCGGCTGAGGTATTGTCTGAATCGTTGCAGACAGTTTGCCGAAGAAGGATATTATTATAGATATTACAGCTGCTCCACCAATTACCCATACGCTGTAAACCTTTGTTATCGCCATTACTCCTATGTTTTCACCATAAGTAGTTGTAGGCACTGAGCCAAATAATCCTGACAATGTAGTGGAAACACCATCTCCAAATAGAGAACGATGTAATCCAGGATCCTTAGTTAAGTCTCTTCCTACTATATTACTTGTTACTACCAAGTGGCTGATGTGTTCTGCTATAACAACCAGTGATGCAGGCAATATTGTAATTATAGCCCCTATATCAAATACAGGTTTATAGAATGTAGGAATCTCGAAAACGCCAGCCTGTGCTATATTTCCGAAGTTTACAAAGCCTACGGACAGAGCAATCAAGTAACCCCCAATTATACCGATTAGTATTGGTATAATTCCTAAGAATCCTCTAAAAACAACTGTTCCTATAACCACTATTGCTAGGGTTGACATGGAAATCAGAAGAACCTTTGGGTCCATATACAGATCAGGATTATTCGTATCTAACACCAATCCTGCCATCTTTGCTGCCACCGGTGCAAGCTCTAGACCTATAATCGCAACGATAGCACCCATTGCCGCAGGTGGGAATACTACATTAATCCACTTTATCCCTGCATATTTAACAATAAGTGCTACTAACATAAATACAATACCTGAAGCAACGAATCCTCCAAGTGCTGTTCTATAACCTTGAGATGCTAAAATTACAAAAGTCGGTGATAGGAAAGCAAAGCTGGAACCAAGAAATGATGGTATTCTTCCCTTTGTAATAATAATGAAAAGCAGTGTACCTATACCATTTAATAACAGTACCGTGGAAGGTTCAATTCCAAAAAGCATTGGTACCAATACAGATGCACCAAACATTGCAAATAAATGCTGGAAACTAAGTGGTATGCTTTGTAGTAAAGGTGGTCTTTCTTCGACCTGAATGACTCTCTTGATCATTTTAATTCTCCCTTTATTCTTTATTTTTTATTTTTATCTTTGCTAGTTTACCATTAATTTTGTATCTTGTCTCTATATTTTTTAAAAAAATATATAAAATTTTCGGTCTGGTATGGTACATTACTTCTTGTGCAAGCAAGATGATTTATAAAACTTTCCATCTCAGGAATTGAGTTCCACACTAAACTTATAAAAAAGCCACCGAGTAAACTCGATGGCTTCGTAACCTATAGTGTTATAACAGTTCCAGCATTACCCTCTACGGCATCTACTGCCTTGTAAAGAGATGTAATGATTGCCTTCTTGCCTGGATTTGTTTTTGCAAATTTAACTGCTGCCTGCATCTTTGGAAGCATGCTGCCTGGTGCGAAATGCCCCTCTTCAATGTATTTTTCTGCTTCAGCCACAGTAATATTTCCCAAATCCTTTTGGTCTGGCTTTTTGAAGTTAAGTGATACCTTATCAACTTCAGTAAGTATCATGAGTATATCTGCACCTATGTCCTCAGATAATTTTTCTGCTGCAAAGTCCTTGTCTATAACTGCAGCAATACCTTCTAAAGTACCGTCTTCCTTCTCTATAACCGGAATTCCGCCGCCTCCGACAGTAATTACAATCGTTGTATCAAAAAGCTCTTTAACTGCTGAAAGCTCAACTATCCTCTTAGGAATTGGTGATGCAACGACTCTTCTCCAGCCTCTGCCTGCATCTTCCTTAACTGAGAAGCCTTTTTCTGTTTCCATTCTCTTAGCCACTTCTTCAGTGTAGAAAGGGCCAATTGGCTTTGTAGGCTTTTGGAAAGCTGGGTCATTCTTATCTACTACAACTTGGGTTACTAGGGCAACAACCGGTGTGTTTTTGCCTCTCTTTTGAAGTGCGTAACGGAGAGCTTGTTGTATATGATAACCAATATACCCTTGGCTCATAGCACCGCAAACGTCAAAAGGCATCGCTGGGGTTACCTCTGCTGCCGCTTCAGATGCAAGAACTATTCTTCCTACCTGCGGACCATTTCCATGTACTACAGCAAGCTCATATCCTCTAACACTTAGCTCCGCTAAATATTCAACTGTTTTCTTTACGACCTCTAACTGTGATTCTGCTGTAGGTGGCAGACTTTTTTCTTCTAAAGCGTTACCGCCTAGAGCTACAACTACTCTTTTTGCTTCATTCATCAATAAGTCTCCTTTCGAATAAAAAAGGCAAACACGCGGGTTTGCCCCTACGTTATTTATCATTATCGTGTAGGGGCTGACCAAGGCATAACTTTACAGTGTAAAGTTGTGCTAGTGTCAGCCCTCCCTTGATATTATTCATTTTAATTAAAGAGTAGCTACCATGATAGCTTTTATTGTATGCATTCTATTTTCTGCCTCATCAAATGCTACGCAGTGTCTGCTTCTAAATACTTCGTCAGTCACTTCACGTATATCAAAGCCCTTATCCATCCATTCCTTAGCCATCTTTGTTTCAAAGTCATGGAATGCTGGCAAGCAGTGCATGAATATTACATCTGGATTTCCTGTCTTTTGTAAAAGCTCCATTGTAACCTTGTATGGTGTAAGAAGCTTAACTCTTGCTGGTATTTGATCTTCTTCGCCCATGGAAGCCCATACATCGGAGTATATAACATCCGCATTTTGAACTGACGCTGAATCTGATGAAAACTCGATAATAGCGCCTGTTTCCTTAGCTACTTCCTGCACTCTATCCATTACTTCTTTGCTTGGAGCAAGTTCTTGTGGTCCAAATGCTACAAAGTGCATACCCATTTTTGCACAACCATACATCCATGCATATGTCATGTTGTTTCTTGTATCGCCTGCAAATACAACCTTAACCTTGTTAAGTGGCTTTGCAACATGCTCTTCTATCGTAAGCATATCTGCAAGTATTTGTGTTGGGTGGTCAACGTCTGTAAGACCATTCCATACAGGTACCCCTGAATATTTTGCTAAATCTTCAACTACTGATTGCTTGTAGCCTCTATATTCTATACCATCATAATATCTGCCAAGAACCTTTGCTGTATCCTCTAAGGATTCTTTCTTACCCATTTGTGAGCTGTTCTGATCAAGATAAGTTACGTGAGCTCCTTCTTCAAGTGCTCCAACTTCAAAGGCACATCTTGTTCTTGTAGAAGTCTTTTCGAACAATAATACGATGTTCTTGCCTTTTAATATGTAGTTAGATATTCCTGCTCTCTTCTTTGCCTTTAGATCATGTGAAAGATCAAGCATATATCTGATTTCTGATGGTGTAAAATCCATCAATGTTAAGAAACTTCTTCCCTTTAAATTTACCGCCATTTTAATATCTCTCCTTTATTCTTTGTTTTTTTATTTTAGTGTAGGGTTTAGTTTCGCTGCCACTCGGCATAGCATAGAGCATCATTTCTTGCTGAAGCACGAGGACGCTAAAGCTAGCCCCTACATATTTACGGAAGGATTGTTGCTTTTATAAGTCTTCCCTTACTAAAGGCATGCTCATACATCTTGGGCCGCCTCTTCCTCGTACCAATTCTGAACCATCTATCTCCAAAACCTCCATACCATGCTGTCTTAGAACTTCATTGGAGACTTCATTTCTTCCATAGGTTACTACAACTCCGGGAGCAATCGCTAAAGTATTTGTACTATCGTTCCATTGCTCTCTTGCCGCTGTAATAGGGTCGCCGCCGCCACTTTGTATTAAATCTACCGCAGGCAGCTTTAGGCTATTTTTAAGTGTTTCTACTAAGCTGCTTTCTGCCTTAACCTTTAATCCACCATTGTTTGGCTTAAGACTATATACCCTTACCCTATCCTGTATTCCAGGGTAAATGGTAAACTTATCATAATCAATCATGGTAAATACAGTATCAAGATGCATAAAAGCTCTTAGAGGAGGTATCTGCACTGCTAATACTTCTTTTATTCCACTGTCTGAAGTAAACAGCTTTTTGGCAAGATGCTCAATACCGTTGGCAGAGGTTCTTTGACTGCAGCCTATTGCTACTACCTCCTTGCTAAGCATCAGCATATCTCCACCCTCAATACTATAGGGAACGTTGTGATCATACCAAATCTGCGAGTTTTCACTCTTAAAAAGAGGATTATACTCATAAATATACTTTATTATCACTGGCTCTCTTCTACGGGCGTCAGTATGCATTGAGTTAATGCTTATACCTTGACCCAAGACTGCAGCAGGGTCTCTCATAAAATACAGATTAGGAATGGGATTAATATATAACGGATAATCACCATATACATGGTCCATAAGACTTAGTTCTCTGTTCATCTTAGGAAGATCTTTCTTGTTTAGACCAGAAATCGCTATTTCTGTTACTTCTTCTGCCGGCATATTTACTATATGCTCAAATAAAACCTGATTAAGCTCTTGTGAATTTTCTAAACAACCAGCAAGAAGCTCATTCACAAATTTTGCTTTTATCTCTGCATTTTGAAGTACTTCTGTCAGTAGTTTATCAACATAATAAACCTGAGTTCCTCTTTGGCTCAGAACATTGGCAAACTCGTCATGCTCTATCCTCATTTTTTTAAGCCAAGGAATGTCATCAAACAGAAGCTGACTAAGATAATCCGGTGTTAGCTTTTCTAGTTCACTGCCAGGTTTATGCAATAAAACTGCTTTGAGCTTACCAATTTCGGATGTAACATTTAAAAAAGATGCTCTTCTATCCGCACACATTGTTCAAGACCCCTTTCCTATCTTTGCTAATTAACACTAGTATATCTCTTCTCTAATTATTGTACAAGTGATGCAAGCCAATGCTTTGACGCTATTTTGACAAACTCATAAAACCATGTATATTAATTCAGTTATGGCCATCTATTATTTTTACATTAAGCTTAGTTTAATTATTCATGGAATATTCATAAAACTCAGTATCTTGCAAAAACTGTCCAATTAGCTTTATGCACTCCATGCATAAAATCTTAATATATAGCATAAATAATTTTTATTTTAACAATCTTTTATTTATATATAATTTGTGTTATTTATGTGAGATTTTTTTATTTTCTCTCCAAAAATGGTAATTAAAAAGACGGGTATAGAGCACCATTTCTTAAAGATTCAAAATGATGCTTAAAACCCGTCCTACTTATCCTTCTTCATAAATATCTTAAAGCATTGAAATGACTTACAAAAAAGGGCGTAAAAAAAAGCCTCGTGGGCTCTCTTTTATGTATTGGTATTATTTAAAATTTACATACTTCCTATTTTTATGTTATCTTTACATGCGAATAATTCTATTGACTTAGTTAATATGTCAGAGTAACTATAAGAAACCGTTCTGCATATCTCCTCAGGAACATCGGCGTCTATTCTAATTACGAATATACTAGGATATGTCTTCTCAATAATACCTTCTTTTATGCTGATTTTTTTTCTGCCTTTATTAGCTTTTAGCACAACTCTTTCCCCTACATAGCAGTCTACATTGCTTCTGATGAGGGACAGGGTATTTTTTGTAGCCATAAAACCACCTTCCTTCCCAACATCTTTATTTTATCATATCCTATAGTATATGTCAAATAAAAATAAATATTATATCAAATTTTAAATTTATAAGTCAATGGGTTAATTAAATTTTTTTATGTCAATTTAATGACAAATTTCGCATAATTCAATACCATCCTAGGGCTGCAACAACTCAATACCTTTTGTCATTAAATTATTTTTTATAAGCCGAAATTTATATTTAAATAAAAACTTACAATGCTTCCATATTATAATATAAGCATATACCGCAAAATATATACATTCCACCTCAATTGATTGTTGACGATTTTTGTTGAAATTGTGGTAAAATATAATAGTATTTAATTCAAGGAGGTAGTTTCATGATTGACAATCTAAATGTTTCAAATGCAATGACAATTAAGCTGGATAATCAGCTGCCAAACATGTTAGAGTTTCAACCTGGCATCAGAAGGGCCCCAAGTAGAGGTTTTAGACTTACTCAAGCTCAAACTGAAATCGCACTAAAAAATGCTTTGAGATATGTACCAGAAGAGCTTCACGAGGTATTAGCTGTTGAATTCCTAGACGAACTTGTAAAGTATGGACGCATATATGCATACAGGTACCGTCCAGAAGGTAGAATTTATGGAAAGCCCATTGATGAGTACAAAGGTAACTGCACAGAGGGCAAAGCTTTTCAGGTTATGATTGATAACAATTTGGATCATGCAATAGCCTTATATCCTTATGAACTTGTTACATATGGTGAAACTGGCCATGTTTGTCAAAACTGGCTGCAATATAGAATGATAAAAAAATATTTAGAGGCTATGACATCACACCAAACTCTTGTTATTGAGTCAGGCCATCCACTGGGTTTATTCCCTTCTAAGCCTGATGCGCCAAGGGTTATTATAACCAATGCGCTTATGGTGGGTATGTTTGATAATCAAACTGATTGGGAAATAGCTGAGCAAATGGGTGTTGCCAACTATGGGCAAATGACTGCAGGAGGTTGGATGTACATTGGACCTCAAGGTATAGTACACGGTACATTTAATACAATACTTACAGCCGGAAGACTTAAGCTTGGAATTCCAAGTGATCAAGACCTAAGAGGCAGATTATTCATCACCTCTGGCCTCGGCGGCATGAGCGGAGCTCAGCCAAAAGCTATTGAAATCGCCAATGGCGTAGGAATTATTGCGGAGGTTGATCTTTCCCGCATCAAGACAAGACATGATCAAGGCTGGGTAGCCAAGGTATCCGATGACCTTAGAGAAGTATTTGATACTGCTAAGGAATACATGGACAAAAAAGAACCTATATCCATTGCTTATCACGGAAACATCGTTGACCTGCTGCAATATGCAGTTGACAACAATATACATATAGAACTACTGTCAGACCAAACCTCCTGCCACGTGGCATATGATGGAGGTTATTGCCCTCAAGGCATTACTTTTGACCAAAGAACAGAGCTTTTATCAACAGATAGAGAAAAGTTTAGACAGTTGGTTGATGACTCCCTTAGAAATCATTTTGAATTAATAAAGACGCTTGTAGAAAGAGGCTCATACTTCTTTGATTACGGCAATGCGTTTATGAAAGCCGTTTATGATGCAGGGGTTAAGGAAATATCTAAAAATGGGATAGATGAGAAAGACGGATTCATATTCCCATCCTACGTTGAAGACCTAATGGGTCCTGAGCTCTTTGATTATGGCTATGGTCCTTTCAGATGGGTTTGCTTAAGCGGCTTGGATGATGATCTAGACAAGACAGATATCGCTGCTATGGACTGCATAGACCCAAATAGAAGGGGTCAGGATAGAGACAACTACATTTGGATTAGAGATGCAAAGAAAAACAAGCTGGTAGTTGGAACGAAAGCTAGAATTCTATATCAAGATGCTGAAGGCCGTACTAGAATAGCACTTAAATTTAATGAGATGGTACGCAAGGGCGAAATTGGTCCAGTTATGCTGGGCAGAGACCATCATGATGTAAGCGGTACTGATTCACCATTCCGCGAGACCTCCAATATCAAGGACGGAAGCAATGTTATGGCTGATATGGCTACTCAATGCTTTGCCGGTAATGCAGCGAGAGGCATGAGCCTTATTGCACTGCACAATGGCGGTGGCGTAGGTATAGGAAAGTCTATAAACGGAGGCTTCGGGCTAGTATTGGATGGAAGTGAAAGGGTTGACCATATTATCCAGTCTGCTATGATGTGGGATGTTATGGGCGGTGTTGCCAGACGTTCATGGGCACGTAACCAAAACTCCATAGATACTTGTGTTGAATATAATAAAAATTACGCCGGAGAAGGTCATATAACTATACCTTTTATACCAAAAGAAGATTTGGTTAAGAATTTGGTTGCCAAGGTATTTAAAAAATAATAAGGATAAATGAGGAGGAGCAAAATGTTTAATAAGATAATCGAATGCGTTCCAAACTTCAGTGAAGGCAGAGACCTAGAAGTAATTGAGAAGATCATAGCACCTTTTATAAGAACTGAGGGCTGTAAGCTGCTAGACTACAATCCAGACAAAGACCATAACAGAGTTGTTGTAACTGTTATTGGTGAGCCAGAGGCTGTTAAAAAGGCTGTTGTGGAAGCTGCAGGAATTGCCATAGCAAATATCGATATGACTAAACACACTGGGGAGCATCCAAGAATGGGCGCTATAGATGTGGTTCCTTTTATTCCAATAAAGAATGTAACTATGGAAGAGTCCGTTGCTATTGCTAAAGAGGTTGCAGAGGAAATGGCAAGCAAGTATAATCTTCCGATTTATCTATATGAAAAAGCAGCAACAAGTCCACAAAGAGAGAATCTTGCAAACATCAGAAAAGGTGAATTCGAAGGCTTTAAAGAGAAGATACAGTTGCCTGAGTGGAAGCCTGATTTTGGACCTGCAATCCAGCATCCAACAGCTGGCGCTACTGTGGTAGGTGCAAGAATGCCACTAGTTGCCTTTAACATTAATCTAGATACAAGCGATATTGAAATTGCTAACAAAATTTCAAAGTGCATTAGACATATCTCCGGAGGCTTTAGATATACAAAGGCTATGGGCGTTGATTTAAAGGAAAGAGGCATTGTTCAAGTTTCCATCAATATGACTGATTATACAAAGACTGCATTATATAGAGTGTTTGAAACAGTTAAGTTTGAAGCAGCTCGCTATGGCGTTAACATTGTAGGCAGTGAAATCATAGGACTTACACCAACAGAAGCACTTGTTGATACTGCTGCATACTATTTAAGGCTGGAAAACTTCAGCATGAATCAAGTACTTGAAAATAGAATATTAGAATAGAATCACGGACACATATAGGGCAGACACACGGGTCTGCCCCTACATAATATAAAAGTATCGTAGGGAACGAACCCGTGTGTCATCCCGCATTATTAACCCAAAGGAGGAATATACAAATATGAAATCTGATATAGAAATAGCTCAAGGTGCCAAGATGCTGCCTGTAAACGAAGTAGCAGCTAAGCTGGGCATACTAGAGGATGAAGTTGAAAATTACGGTAAGTACAAAGCTAAAATAAGCTATGACATATGGAAAAGACTTGAGGGTAAAAAGGACGGCAAGCTAATCCTTGTAACAGCTATAAACCCAACCCCTGCAGGAGAAGGTAAATCAACTACTACAGTAGGCTTAGGTGATGCTCTAAACAAGATTGGCGAAAATGCCTGCATTGCACTAAGAGAACCATCTTTAGGACCTGTATTTGGTGTTAAGGGTGGCGCTGCCGGCGGCGGGCTTGCTCAAGTAGTGCCAATGGAGGATATCAACCTTCACTTCACAGGAGATATGCACGCAATTACAGCAGCAAACAATTTATTGTCAGCTGCCATTGATAATCATATAAACCATGGTAATGCCCTTCAAATAGATCCTAGACAAATCGTTTGGAAGCGCGTTATTGATATGAATGATAGAGCCTTAAGAGAAGTCGTAGTAGGTATGGGCGGCAAAGCTAACGGATTTGTAAGAGAAGACGGTTTCATGATAACTGTTGCTTCTGAAGTAATGGCAATACTCTGTCTATCAAATGGTCTTATGGACTTAAAGGCAAGACTTAGCAGAATTGTATTTGCTTATGATTATAACAATAATCCACTTACAGTTTCCCAGTTAAATGTACAGGGTGCTATGACACTTCTTTTGAAGGATGCTATAAAACCAAATCTAGTGCAGACTCTAGAAAATACTCCGGCATTTATACATGGAGGACCTTTCGCAAACATCGCTCACGGCTGCAACAGCATAATGGCAACAAAGCTTGGATTAAAGCTGGCTGATTATGTAGTAACAGAAGCAGGCTTTGGCGCTGACCTAGGTGCAGAGAAGTTCATGGATATAAAATGCAGGCTTGGCGGATTAGCACCAGATGCCGTTGTAATTGTAGCTACAATTAGAGCTTTGAAGATGCATGGCGGAGTTCCTAAGACAGAGCTTACTGCAGAAAATCTAGAAGCTCTTAACAGAGGCTTTGCAAATATGGAAAAACAAATTGAAAACATTCAAAAATTTGGCGTGACTGCAGTAGTTGCAATCAACAAGTTCGTAACCGATACAGCTGCAGAAATTGCTCTGGTACAGGAGCATTGCACAAAGCTTGGCGTTGAGTCCTCAGTATGTGAAGTATGGGAAAAGGGTGGTCTCGGCGGCGAAGATCTTGCACGTAAGGTTGTAGCAGCAGCAGCGAAGTCAAAGGAATTCCACTTTTTATATGATGATAAAGACAGCATAAAGAACAAGATAGGTACTATAGCGAGAGAGATTTATGGTGCTGACGATGTTGTATTTGCATCAAAGGCTTCTAAGGAAATCAAGAAATTGGAAGAGTTAGGTCTGGATAAGTACCCTATCTGTATGGCAAAGACTCAATACTCACTATCCGATGATCCTAGCTTACTCGGTAGACCAACAGGCTTTAAAATAACAGTAAAAGAAGTAAGAGTATCCGCCGGAGCAGGCTTCATAGTTGCTCTAACAGGAGACGTTATGATCATGCCAGGACTTCCAAAGGTTCCTTCGGCAGAAAAGATAGATATAGACGAAAACGGAGTAATTTCCGGATTGTTCTAAAGATAGTAAAAAGACATGCATTAATGCATGTCTTTTTTTTGTGGGCAGACACATGGGTCTGCCCCTACATCCATAGCAGTAGGGGGTGACCCATGTGTCACTCCGTCATTACACAGTCCCCACTCTGCAAAGATATTTCAAAATTGCCTGATGTATGGCTTCTGCAACCTTTAATCTCATAGATGGATTCGCCAGCTTTTCTGCATCTCCAGGGTTTGTGATATACAGCAGATGCAGTATTATGGCAGAGGCTCTAACCTGACGCAATAGATAAAACTCTGCTGTTCTGACTCCTCTATTTTTACTGCCTATAGCATCACATACTCCATCAATAATCAGCTTTGCCAGTTTTTCACTTTCTTTATCCCCACGGAAGTGGTATACCTCAGTGCCCGATACCCCTGCACTTGCAAAGCAGTTTTGTACTATCGATATAAATATCTCTGGCTTTTCAGTGTTGGATATAGCGACTCTATCAGATAACGCAACATTTTCATTTCCTTCTCTTGTAAGCTTTACTGTTGCTCCATCATTTCTTAACAGCCTTGACAGACTTTGAACGATATCAAGATTAATATCCTTTTCATTTAGCTCATTGAATTGCTGAAGTTTGCCATCCTCATCACCACAACCTGCATCCAATACAAACTTATGGCCCTTAAGAGGCTTACCCTCCTCTGATACTTCCATTTCCTCCAGCTTTATACCGGTATAATAATAGTTCAAAATCTCCTCGGAGCTTCTGCCTATACGCGCCATCTCATTGGCACCACACAAGCAAAGACCCAATCCATGCCCCATACCTACACTTTTGAACAAGAATTTTACTGGTGTATAGTTAAACCTAGTGGAATTCAATTGTAGAAGCTCCATCAGCTCGTTGCCCTTAAACAACTTATTCCCTATTTTAAGGCTCTTAACCCGTCCCTCATCATCAACATCAAAGTCTTCAAACATACCTATAATGCTGTTGTAAACGTTGTCAGGCTTCATAATCTTTGTATTCAAAATTTGTTCCAACTCTTCTACACTATACTGCTGCTCATCGTTTTGATCTGGGATAGCTCTGCAATTGGAGCATAACACTCTTCTTAGATATGTTATTTTACTGCCTAGAACGTTTTCAGAGTTTTCTGTTGCTCCCCCACAGCGATAGTGGAAAAATGGTTTTATAGGCTTGCCATCAAAGGTTATAATAATCCCTTTTGTACCGCAGGCCGCTCGTTTATAAATGTCGTTTACGCTGCCTTCTTCAAGATTAAACATAACGCAGTGGCCCGGCTCGTCGCATAAGTCGCTGCCCTTATGCTTTGGGCATCCCATACCTCCATATATGTTTAATTTTCTTGCCAATTCAGTTCTGGCTATTATTGCGTAAGCCTTTATTGTTTCAAAGTTGCAGCTTTCATCCAAGTTTGCAGAGGCAACACTTGCTACCAGCTCTTCAAACTCTTTTTCCTGTATGCTTTTTAATTTGCTGTTATAGAGCTTAAGATACATGTCATCCTCCCCCCCCTATACAGTTGTACTATATAGGGACTTCGGCATTCCATCTCTGTACTTCCCTCTAGTCTGAACGCCTCCGACTCCGTTAAGTCCTGTTATTGTTCCAGTTAATACTTCTTTTAGGGGAACTATTTTGTCTATAGATGTAAGTGCAACCTTCTCGCATACCATAACAGGATCTAAGGCATGTATTAATACTCTTTCCGGCGAGCTTGCAAAATTTGCTCCTGCTTCCATAATTCCTTCAAAATAGGACTGACAAGCCCCGGCAAAAATAACTAAATCATCAAGAGATGGTTCATACTTTCTTGCAATCTTAACTGACTCAATATAATATCTTGAATTTATATAATTGCCTATGGTGTTCAAGTCCTTTGTTCGCTGTGCAGGACTTGCAGATGATTGCGGGCTTACATATGCATCATGTCCCGTGAGCACCAGAATATCTGGGGTAAATTGAAGCAGGAGCGCTTCTACCGCCTTGGGCTGCTCACTCTCTGCTACTACCCTTCCAATTGCATCTATATTAAGCTCCTTATAGGATTTCATACACATATCTAAATAGTTCTTATCCCCATCAATATGCAGTACTTTCCCCGGTCTTCTATAAAACTGAGCCTCACTTCGATAGAACTTAGGGCTTACAATTTTGGTAGCCCTTTTTACCCTTTTCTCCAGCTTCCTCATTAATTTCTTTACTCTATCATCAAAATTTCTGATATCCTCATTTATCTTGGAAGTCGGCAGTTTTATTACATCTGCTTCAGGTGCATCCGCTATAATCCTTAGATTTAGACCTTTTAGTATAAAAATAGATTTGTCATTTTGCTTGATTATATCGTGAACTCTAAATACAATGTCGCAATTATAGGATTTTCTGCCCACTAAATCACCAATTTTAATATCCATAGACTTACCCCCAATCTGCCCTTGCAGTTATAATATATAGTATGTAGGTGGGCCAACTGTGGTGAATGAAAAAAACGGCCTAAGCCGTTTTTTGTCATAATTACAGATAATGATGCATATAATATTAGATTTTTAAATTAACTTCCTAAAATCCCTGGTAAAGTCAGTTATATATTCCCTAAATATATAAGCATCTTCATACTTATTCATGAAGTCATCATCAGTCCAGTCCGTTTTTTTCTCATAATACCGCTCTGATATTCTCCAAAACCGTTGGGGAAATTCAAATATAGCCTGCATTAGCAGTAGATCCTCTTTGTTTATAGTCTTTATGCGATCATATATATTAAGAATCCTTACAGCCATATCAATATCGAAGCTAAAGCGTTTCAGCGCCTTAAGTATATAATTCGCAAGATCATAAATGGGTAACTCATGGCAGCTATAGTCGAAATCTATTATACTGACCTCGTTGCTCTTTCCAATTATGATATTGTGATAAGTGTAATCATGGTGGCAAATCCATTTTTCTTTATTGGCTATTTTGCATATTTTCTGATAGTTGGAGCTTTTAAGGGTATCATAAGCCTGCCACGCCATATGTATCATAAAGTCTACATCTTCTATGAATATCTTATCGAAGAAATCCTTTTTCTTCTTGCCTTTCACCTTATCCTTCAACTCTAGCATATAATCAATCTTTTTTAGGTATGTACTATCCCATCTGCCATAATTATCTCGTTTGAATGCTCCTGTGGGCGCTACATACCCTTTTCCTTTTTTATGCATATCAGCCAAGGCAGCCACAGCACCTTCACGGTCAAACAGGTTTGTAAAGCTGCACTCTCGACCCTCTATAACCTTTTCTACTACAAAAACTCTATCCTCCTGTACAGTAAAAGGCAGGCCATTTTCACCTATTAAATATCTGTCTAAGTTTTCAAAGCCCTTTTCGTATAGATATTCTTTCATACCATGTATATACAATAGCTTGTCAGGGTCTCTATCCGTCTCTTTTATAACAATTGGTCCTTTATTTGTTTCTGCTATATATACGGCTCTAAGGGGCTTATAGCTCATTATCTTAAAGTTATATTCCTTAGCAATCGCTTCTAATTGCATCGCCTACACCTCGCTTGAATTTTTCATGCTTCTCGGGCACCTTAGAACTATCCTACTGCCATAAGATAGTTCATAAAATCGCCCTTTTTTTGACAAATTATGCACAAATATTTAAGTAAACTATTATAAATATATGAAGAGTGTAGGTCACATATTCAAGGGTCAATAGTAAATAAGTCCTATCTTTTGTCCACACAAATCTACAGTTTATACACAGGTTGTGCACAAACTGTGTATATATCTTAACTTTCTGAATTTTTTAAATTTATAGCAGCTCAGAATATTTCATAAATTCGTTTAGAAAGCCTCTCCTTGCTTGGTTATACTCTGATTCCACATTAATTCTCTCTAGCTCCTCCAAGTCCGGGGTTTCTCCATCCTCAGTGTAATATTGTTTATAAAACTGCTTAAAATCATGAGGAAATGCAAAATATGCAGCTAAAACTTCATAGTCTTCCTTCTCTAATTTATAGATTTCATTGTAATAATCTATCATATTAACAGCTGTTTCCATATCCCAGCCTTTTCTTCTCATAAGCCTAAAAGCAAAGTGTCCCAAATCATGCATTCTTATATCAAAAGCACATTTCTCTAACCCGCCTACATAGGTTTGGTTGTCAAAAGTATGAAGTATATTGTGAAAGCTGTAATCATGATGTATAAAACCTTTTTTGCTTTCGTCTCTCGCATTGATTCTTTCATAAAAAGATTTTTCAATTAAATTTATAGCCTGCTTAGCATCCTTGACACTATTCGTTAAATACTGAATGATTATCTGCGCATTGTTACTGCTTTTATTCTCTGCAATTACCTTTTCCTTCGCTTCTTTGATTTCATTTAAATTTTGTAAAAACCCTTGTTTCCATCTACCGTAGAACCTACGCTGACCTTCCTCATGCTTTGGATGGAAGCCTTCTGCCCCAATATGAAACTTGGCTAAAGTCTCTATGGAATTCTTTATATCCAGCAGATTTAAGTAATCGCTTTCTCTGCCATCCATCCACCTTGAAAGGTAATATTGATTTCCTCCATAAGGTATCAGTATTTCATTGTTTTCGTGTGAAACAATGTCAAAGGTATTGGTAAAGCCATTTTTCCTAAGATGCTCCGTCATTTCCTGCATTAAATAGATGTCTTCATAAGGAAAATTCATTTTTTTGAGACAATAAAAGCCCTTATCTGCCTCAATTCTAAAGCAATTGCGCTCCGGCACAATCTGCTTTACCTTAAATCCCAGCAGTTTAAAAAGCTTAACATCCAGGTCATAGGTGGCAAGCAGTTCCCGCTCCTTCTGCCTATCCTCTTCCGTAAATATTTCAAAACCCATATATTATCACTTCCTTAAAGCAAGGTTTTTTTAAAGTGTTCTGTAATCTTCCAAAACCTCTAGGATCGGCCCTTTGCGAGATTCCTTCTTTATGGCCCTTTCCAGCTTAGTGCATAGCTCTGCCTCTGTGAAGTTCTTTTTCCTACCATAGTAGCGCTCTATAACCTTGTAAAAACGTTTCGGCTGCAGTATAAAGGCTTGAATTACCTTGATAGATCGTCTATCTAGCTTGATAACCCCCGAATATGCTTTGAGGGCTGCTACCGCAAGCTCTGCTTTATTTCTACCGGTAAAGCTTTCTAACATTGTAGCTATATCTGCTTCCCTAATATCATAGGCGCAGTTTTCTAAGTTTATTACAAAAACCTCTCCCTGATCATCTAACAATAGGGAATGGCGTCTATATTCACTGTGGATTAACTGATTTTGCTTCATGGATTGCTGAACCTTCTCTAAGTATCCAAAATTGCGAAGTATAAGGTATGCGTTAAACATCTTTTCATAATATTCCTGTGCGCATCTCTCATAAAGTCTGTCAAATCTTGTAAGTACCTTTTTATCTTGGAGGCCTTTGCCATACTTTCTAATGTTTATGGAGTTGGCTTTAAACTTATCCATCCACTTGCCCCAATCCACTCTTGCATGTCCGCCTTGGGGAGGTACAAAATTTTCAGCTGCTTTGTGCAGAAGTGCCAAGGACTCTGCCACCTTGGCCGCCGCTTCAGGAGTCTTTATCTCTATTACATTTCCCCTGACATAATCTTGTACTACATACTTGCTATTGTTATATTCAAAGCTGCAGCTATCTGACAAAGTCTTGTTTATCTTACTGGTGCTGCTAAAGCCTCTATCCTCAAGATATTGATATGCAGAGGCTGCAAAGTGCAATTTAGCATCGTCCCTTTTTATCTTCTTGAGCATTTTTATTCCACGGTCTGTATATATAAGGATTCCTTTGTCTCCTTCATGCATGTTTATTACATTGAAGCCATACTCTGACTCAATAAGCTGTTTTATTTCATCTCTCTTTATTCTTGTATATGTTCCTGACATAAAATTATCCCTCCCAACTTTTCAAAGATGGTTATCAGCGGTGTTTTCTGTGGCTTTTTAAGTTATTGCTAATTATTTTTTTCTTCTCGCGTTCCAGTTTTTCTATCTTTTCTTTTTGCTTGTTTAATTTTTTTAATTGCTTTATTTCTTCCTTCATTTGTTCTATATATTTTTCCAGCTGTTCTTCCTTACCCTCGGTGGATAGGTATATATCCTCTATCAGGTTATTCTCATTGTCTCTATCACTCATAAGATCACCCCTTAATTTCCATTAAAACTCCTTAAGAAACTTCTCTCTTATCTCTTTATCTTGGATAACCCTTTCTAATCTAAGCAAGAAATAATCCATGGTCCAAGGTTGGTGCTCTACATAATATTGCAGTCCCACCTGCCAAAAGTCCTGAGGATATACCATAAAGGACTTTATTACACCTAAGTCATCGTTGCTTAAAGCATAGTATTTGCTGTACTCATTTATTATGAAATCTGCCTTACTTAAGTCCCAGACACCATGGCGCATATTTCTGAGTACAATGCTTGCGATATCATGAAGCCTTGTATCCATTATGCTGTAGTCAAAATCTATCATATAAATATTGTTGTCTGGTGTCCTTAGAAAGTTGTGGTTAGCCATATCATGGTGGCAAAATTCACCTAGTTCCTGACTTGCTAAGGAGACTTTGCTGTAAGCGCTCTTGTTTAAAAGATCTATGCTCTCTCTGCCTTGATTCCAAAAATACGACACATGCTTTGCGAAGATTTCATCAAATTTATCCATGTATTCCTTTTCTTCTATGATCTTGCTGAACTCCAGCAGCTCAATACACTTTTTATTAAATTTGGTAGTCCATTTGTTATAGAGAACTCTTGGCTTTGCACCTTCTGGTATCTTATAGCCTATGGTTGCATCATGAAAGGCAGCCGCAGTTTTTATAACATCCTTTAAGTCCTCTGGATTCTTAAATTTACACTCTCTGCTTTCAATCCAATCCATTACATAGTAGATATGTTTGTCATCTTCCACACATATACTGCCATCCAAGCAAGTATTATAAGGTATTGCGTACTCAAAGCCATTTTGATGCAAATGGTTTACTGCAGAGTACATAAACATGAAATAGGAAGGACTCATATGCGCTCTCTTTATGCATTTGACTCCTTTGTCAGTCTCTGCTTTGTAAATGTTCTTTATTTGCTCCATACTTAGAATCTTGAACCCGTAGAGAGCTTCTATCGTTTTGAAATCCATTGCAGTTCCCCCCTCCTGTTAGGAGCTTTAAACATAATTATAATAACTATTATATGTAGGGTTATAAGATATTGTGTTATTTGATTAGTCATATTTGAAAATATGCAACCTTTACAAGGTACTATCATATAATGAAACGTATGCACTTAATCAAACCTTGGGAGTGATCTAATGCAAATATGCGTCGATACCAGAGGAGCAAAGCTATATGCCGGAACAGGCATAGGTACTTATACCGCAAGGCTTATGGAAAATATTATGTCTATTGATGATACAAACTCATATACCTTCTTTTGGCCTAACGAGGGTTATGATTTTATGCTTGATAAGTCAAACATAAGCGTTACTCTGTTTGGCGAAAAGAATAAGAGATTTTGGGATGAAAGCTATCTCCCCTCACTTATTTCTAGGCGGAACTTCGAGGTTTTCCATCTGCCGCAAAACGGTCTGGGACTGCCTCAAAACAAGAGCTGCCCTTATGTAGTTACAATACATGACCTGATCCCATATACTATGCCTGAGACCTGCGGTAAAAGTTATCTTGATCGTTTTATGGAGCAAATGCCTTACATTATTGAGGCATCAGACAAAATAATAACGGTATCTGAGTATTCCAAGCAGGACATAATAAAGCTCTTTAATACACCTGCGGATAAGATTGCGGTTACACATCTAGCAGCAGACAGTGGATTCAAGCTAATGGATAAGGAAAAGGCCTGGCAGTTCTTAAAGCAAAAATACAACTATACAGGAGACTATATATTGTATCTAGGAGGTTTCAGCCCTAGAAAGAATGTTGATGGCTTGTTGGAAGCCTTTCGGAGACTTGTTCACGAGCTTCCGGGGCATTATGATTTGATGCTTTTGGGTGCCTCCAAGGACAATCACTACGAGCTAAAAAAGAAAATTGATGATATGGGCATCGGTGAACGAACTGTATTTGCAGGCTTTGTTCCCTATGACCACTTACCTTATTTTTATAACTGTGCATCTGTCTTTGTTTACCCCTCCTTCTATGAAGGCTTTGGGCTGCCACCCCTAGAAGCTATGACCTGCGGCACCCCGACAATAACCAGCAATGTAACCTCGATACCCGAGATTGTACAGGATGGAGCCATTACAATAGATCCTAACAATATTGATTTGCTTACCGATAATATATATGATGTGCTGACAAATTTGGATTTGAGAAGGAATCTGATTGAAAAGGGTTTAAGGCGGGCATATAATTTCTCTTGGAAGAAGACTGCCATCGAGACCATTAAGGTTTATGAAGAGTTGATGTAATAAAGAGTTTTTAGTTTAAATTTTATTTTCAATTTAGCAATATATTCTTTACCTAAGGAACGAATTTTCTTTCGATTAGCTTCAGCAGCAACAGAAGCTTGCTTTGAGGGCTGTTGCTCTGGAGCTCTGCAAAGCAAGCTTCTTTAGAGGTATTCAAAGAATAATACTTTTTAAGTATTATTCTATAGGGTATATGAAGCTTTACTCAAGAAAGTTATTCCTTACGTAAAGAGTTTAGTGATCTTTATACTATGATTCCAATAGGTTAAATCAAATAGCAACAAAAAGGGCTGGGAGCAATCCCAGCCTTAAATATATATATCATATTCCTCTTCTGCTCCCAAAGTCCTTAGCAGCTGCTTGATATCCTGATCTCTATCTTTTTTGCATACCAGTATGACATCATCTGTTTCTACGACTATTAAATCCTCTACTCCTACCGCTGCTATAAGCCTTTTGTCTCCATATAATATGCAGTTGCGGGAATCCAAGGTCTTTACAATACCATTTATAGAATTTCCGTTGTCATCCTTTTCTAAATATCTTTCTAAGGCAGTCCAACTGCCTATGTCATCCCACATGAAATTTGTCTCCATGACAAATACATCATTGGATTTTTCCAATATACCATAGTCGATAGATATTCCGTCAATCTCCATGTATTCCTGCTCCACAATCTCTGCCTCATGTTCTGTATCAACTGCTTCACTTATTTTCATCAAGCACTCATACATTTCCGGCAGAAACTCCCTATATTGGTCGAGTAACACCGAGGCCTTCCAAATAAACATACCACTATTCCAGAGATAGGTTCCCTTCTCTATAAATTCTTGGGCCTTTTCTTTGTTGGGCTTTTCGGTAAACCTCTTAACTTTATAAACCGGTGCTTCCTGCACGCATTCTGCACGCTTGCCCGTCTCAATATAACCATAAGCCGTTTCTGGCCTTGTGGGTTTAATACCCATAGTTACTAAGCAATTTTTACTTTGCACAATGTCCAGACCTTGTTTTATGGACCTCATATACTCCTCTTCATCCTGAATATAGTGGTCCGAAGGAAGTACAATCATGATTGCATCCTTATCATGCTTAAGTAGCTTTACTGCAGAATACCCTATGCAGGCTGCAGTTGCTTCATTTAGCTTATGGGTTCTTTGGGGATAAAATTAATGTTCCTTTATTGGATATCGGAACTTGTATTTGATATCTATTCTTTTTTGTTTTGTTTCTTTGTCCTCAAAAATAGTGATAGATTCTATTAAGTCTTCTATATTTCGTCTTGTTAAGTGCTCAAAACTAAGGATCTCTTCTATGTAATCTCTGAACTTCTGATACTCTTGCTCAATGTCTTTTACACTTATCAAACCACGCTCCGAACGTTCTCTTTCATCCTGGAGTCTGTTTTGTTTCGTCTGCAGCTCACCAGAAAAAATCTCGAAGTTTCTTACACTGATCCTCTCATCTAGCCTATCGTCATATACCTTTCTGAACTTGTTATCAAGCTTATTAAGCTCAGTTTCAATAACCTTTAGCCGACCTCTAATATCTTCGTTATCTTTGTTGATTAAGTCTTTATTCTTATCTAACAGTGTATTCTTATCAATTGTTTCAGCGAACTTAATAAGATCACTTCTAACAACATCTAATAGGCGCTGCTCTTTTACCGAGTGCGTAGTACATTGCTTACCTCCCTTTTGTGACCGTAAACACATATACCCTTTGTATTTTACTCTATAGCCAATAGAGCTTTTACAATCTCCACACTTCAGTACTCCACTAAAAAGATGTATAATCTCACCCTTGTATCTATACCCTTTGCTTCTTTTCTTGAGTAGTTCCTGGACCTTGTCAAAAATATCGGGTGACACAATGCCTTCAAACAAACCACCATGAACCCAGTCCTTCTCGTCATTCTTGACGGTTTTATCAATCTTGTAGCTTATTTTTCTGTATTGACCTTGAATCATCCTGCCTGCATATTTGGGGTTCTGAAGTATAGACTTTATTCCATTTTCAGTCCACCTGTTATACTTCATCTTAAAGTGGTTCATAGACTTTCCAGGAGGCTCTATGCCCTGCTCAGTCAAATAGTTTGATATTCTTCCATAGCCCCAACCTTCTAAATATAGGTCAAAAATAATTTTGACTGTCTCGGTGGTTTCATCATTAGCAGCCACCAATTCAATATTTTTCTGCCCATTGCACTCCGAACTTACAGCTTTATAACCGTAGGGAGCCCTTGAACCTATAAAGCTACCTCTTTTCATGCGCTGCCTTAATCCATCTTTACATCTTTTTGAGCAATCCTTGATGAACATTTCATTAAGAATGTTTTTGAATGGAACGATATCACTTATTTCATCTACTGTATCAACTTGATCCAATACCGAAATAAATCTTACCCCATTCACCTTAAAGTAGTCTTCTAGGTAGTAGCCCGCTTGTATGTAGTTTCTTCCAAACCTTGATAAGTCTCTGGTAATTACCATGTTGACCAAACCTTTTTCTACGTCTTCCATCATTCCAGCAAAGCTTTCTCTTTCAAAGTTTGACCCTGACTTTCCCACGTCTTCATAAACCTTTATGAGGGTGTATATAGCTTCTCTATCTTCTAGCCTTTTGTTTAGCAGCCATTCCTTCAAGCTCTGAATTTGAGCTGGAACAGAATCCTTTTGTTCCTCCTTTTCACTAGATACTCTTGCGTATATCGCTACATTCCACTGCTTCATCGGTCACCACTCCTTCGCGGTAACCATCTGCAGTTTCTTAAGCTGTTCTCTTATTATTTTCTCTATGAGTTTTTCAAAGTATTCTTCACCATAACTGCGTGTAACAATAATATCATCTCTTTTTTGCATATAAACAACCCCCTCGTACTAATGTATGAGGGGGTTGTAGTTATTAGGATTATAAAGTTTAAGGTTTTTACTTATATTGTAGTTTGATCTATTGTATTGATACTTTTAAGCTTGTATCAACTTAATCAGCCTATGGAGACTGTTCTCCTAAGTACTTTTCACTGCTTAGGGATTGATTAAGTTTATTGATATAGTTTGCAAATCGCTCTTTATTTCTATAGGCATTTCTAGGGAATATCTAAATGGAGATCCATTGTATATATACGCTCTTAAGATATATGACTTTCCTACTTCTAATCCACCTAGTTTAAAGTTGCCTTGCATGTCACTGTTTACCCAGCTTAGTCTTTTTCCATTTGTATCATGTACAAAAACATCCGCTTGCAGATTAATTCTCTGCCCGTTGGCGTCATATACTACGCCTTCCACTTGAGGATAAGTCAATTGCAGCATAAAATTGCTAGGGGTAGCAACCCCATTTGATATTGTTACGATTACGGGTTTAGATGCTGCATACCTGGAACTTGCTTGTGGGACCCCCACAACTCTATATGTGCCATCGGGTAAATTCCCCACCCTAAAGTAGCCGTTCATTCCTGCCCCATTTCCACTACTATACCCTGTATCCATGTTCACTAATTGAAATTTTGTTAATTCGTTAAGCTGCATTCCTTCTGGTGTAAGTATTTGTCCTATCATCTGTGGTTGCGTCATTTGAAGTGTTATAGTCTGTAATTCACTTTTTACTTGTATGGTTCTATCTAGGGACCTATCATATTGTGATCCGTTCTTTGGGTAAACCCTTAAAACATAGGATTCACCTACTTCTAATCCCCCTAGTTTAAAGTTGCCCTCAATATCACTAGTTGACCAATACATCCTTAAACCTTTAGAATCAAGCACACTAACATCTACTTGCTCATTAATTTTTTGTCCATTAGGATTATATACTATACCTTCCACTTGAGGATAGTTCAATTGCAACACTAGATTATTAGGGGTAGCAATTCCATTTGTTACCGTTACAATTATAGGTTTAGATATTGCATATTGGGAACTTGTTTTAGGAGCACCCACCGCTCTATATATACCATCAGACAATCCAGATATCTTAAAATAACCATTTGTTCCGGCGCCAGTTCCATTACCATTTCCTGTATTTATGTTTACTAATTGTATATTTGTAAATTCATTAACCTGCAATCCTTCTGGAGTAGTTATCTGACCATATACTTGAGGTCTTGTTAACTTGAGAGTTATAAACTGCTTCTCAGCGGTAACCTGTATAATCATATCTATCGTTTTATCATATTGGGAGCCATTGCTGTTCGCATATACTCTTATAGTATAGGACCTTCCTACATCTAATCCCCCTAACTTGAATTTACCATTAATATCACTGCTTACCCAGAGTAATCTTTGTCCAGTAGTGCTATATACATTTGCATCTACTCTTTCATTAATGCTCTGTCCTTCTGGATTATATACTACTCCTTCAATCTGAGAATATGTTAGCTGCAGCACCAATTGATTTGGAGTAGCAATTCCGTTTACTACTTTTACTATTGTAGTTTTAGATGATGCATATGAAGAATTTCCTCTGGGAATCCCTGCTGCTCTATAGACACCGTCTGGCAAGCCATTCATTGCGAAATATCCGCCTTCTACCATAGATGTTCCATAGCCATTGCCTGTACTCATACTTACTAATTGAAATTTCGTAATTTCGATTGGCTGTGCACCTTCAGGTGTTAGGATTCGCCCAGTTATCTGATAGAATACTTTGGATTTTATAGAATCCGTTGCGGATGCAATTCTTTCATTATTCACTGTGTCTAGGGAAATGCTCACTGTATATGTTGACTCTTGTGTAGGCATAAACCTAAATTGCAGTGTTTCATTCCAATCAGGCGTTAATTCAAATCCGCCATCATTTCTTAATTTTCCTGACATCTCTAGGCTTACCCATTGCCCGTCATTATTATATTGAAGAACACCAGCTCCACCGCTTATTTCATAAATATAAATTGCACTATTGCTTTTCTTTCCTGTTCCATCTCCACTAATAGTTGCTTGAAATTCAAGCCATTCTCCTATATTTGCTTCATCTGCCATAGTAGTAGTAATTACATACTTAGAGTATATTGGTAAATTAGGATTAGTTGGTGGTCCTTGCGGGTTATTAGGTTTTTGTGGTTTTGTAATTTTCACCTTTTTGTGTTCTTTTACCTTTGCATCTTTGAAATGGTTTATTAGTTCAACAACTTGAGTGTTTTCATTATCGCTTACCACTTGATTGGAACTTTCGTCTATGTTTTGATTAATTAAATTTTCATTGTTTATAATTTCAACCTCATTTGGTTTGGTTAGAAGATTACTAACCCCCATTTGGTTTTCTAAATTGATTCCTTTCTGTACCTGATTTGAAGTATCTGAAGCTACAACCCCAATACTTCCAAAAATCATAAGCGTAATAAGAAGTATACTAATAGTCTTTTTCAATATCATTGCCTCCCCCTCGTTATTTGTGCATTTTCTGGACTCCAAAAACAATGTAGTATTAAAGCCCCAGTTTTACATTTATGTCACATATTGTATTATGCCATATTATGTAACTAATGTCATTGTTTATTATTAAGTTATTTGTCTATCTTTATTTCCTCGAATAACATTCACTTATTTCACTTACTGGTTATTAGGTCAGGTTGATTTGAGTGCAATTAGTTAACAAAATAAATAAAGCTGGTTCAATCTAAGAAGACCGAATCCAGCTTTAAAGGTTTTTAGCTATTCCACTTATATTCATCAAAGTACTTTGATATATCCCTTACTTACTAAACATCTCTTTGCAGATGGCTACCTAATATTTCTTGAACCTATAACCTGAATAAGGCAGTTTCCTTAATAAGTGGCTCAATCAATATATTTCTATTATCTATTTCAGGTAGTTGATTATGAATATTTTGCACATGGCTTTTATTTGTAACCATATATATATTCTCTAGAGGCAAAAAACTATTTATCCGATCCACAGTCAGTTGAATCATTGTTTTATTTCCCACAGTCTTTAGAAACTGCTTAGGAAAATTCTTGCGGCTTTTGGGCCAAAATCTACTCCCCGAACCCCCGCACATGATTACTGCATAATTCATGCTTACACCGCCTTGCTGTAAATTAATGCACGTAGAAATCAATACTTGCTTAAAAAGTATATTAATATAATATGCAATAAGACGGTTTTGGTGAGTGAGATTTATTTATCTAATAGATTCTACAAATTTCAAGGCTTATAAATTTTATCCTATATGCTACGCAAAAAAAGCCCTACTAAAATGCAGAACTTTTATATACTGTGGCTATAATATTAAATTGCTAGAACTTCTGTATCCCCAGTAAATCCTCTATACTTGCGCTCATATATTTATAGGAATCCTCCACCCCTTGGTTGTAAAATTCTTGAGCTAACTTTTCTATAAAGAAATCTAATATTAATGCTGCAGCCAAATCTCCAAGGTCAAGATCCCGCTCCTTTGCAAAATAACTCTTAATCTGTGAAATCATATAGTCTTTCTTATCTTTGCTTAGTTCAAATTTAGTTTTCATAGTTCTTCCTCCGTTATTTAAGCTCACATATTTTTCTACACTCTATAACCCAAGACTCATCCATCTTTATCAAACGGTTTTTCTTCAGGTTTTCTTTAAGGATCCATCTGATATCCTTATCTCCATTACTAATCCACTGTTCAAAGAGTTTCTTTCCAACCTCTGGCGACGCAACAATTGCTACGCTCCAACAATATCCCATACTCTTTTTTAGGGCAATAAAACCTTCATCTTTTCTATCTCTTATTCCACATATAGCTTCTGTAATGTTATCCAGTATTTTTAACACTTGTACTGCTTGATGTTTATTACATAAAAGCTTAGGCTCGCAAAGCGCAGCTGCTGCGGCCCTTTTTTCCAAACAATTTCCTAGGCTCCATTCAGCCATAATGTTAATTAGTCCATCCATATTGCTTACGCCATCCATATTGCTTACGCCATACATTTGCAAAGCCATTGCCACGCTCTCTCTAATACGCCATCTGGAATCAGAGGATAAGCTTCTTAGTGTATATAAATACTCCTTTTTACCTTCTGAAATAAGCCTACCTAATCCAACAGTCCCGCAGGCAGCCAAAAACTCCTCTTTAGAATTTGTCGGAGCCAAGTCCTGTTTAAATGTAAGGTATCTTAGGAAAGTATCTTCACTTCCTATTTGAGCTACAGCTTCAATAAGCTCAAGATTTGCTCTAGGACCAGGGAGCCCTGATTCCGATAATAAGAACTCGTCCCAATCATTCATGGCATTTAGCTGCCCTATATAAGCTTCAAACTTTTTCAAATTTGCTCATCCTTTCCACCAATTGCCGAAGTCACTTCTATTTCTATAATTCCAACAACCTAAATTCAGACAACAAAATAATATCATAATATAGCTCAACTTGAAAGTTTCTGTTATTACGAGCTTGCGAGCATAAATATGTTTGGTTTTTCTACATCCATAAGATAAGCTTGCTCTTCCTGCATAATCTGTTCACTTATTTGATCCACTCGTTCAAATAAATGTAGTAAAGATTGCTTCCTTGTTTTTATAATATTTATAGCTGTTGCCTATAGATATATTGGCACAATCACTTATATCAGTAATCTTTGTCCCGCCATGGCCTTTATTTGCAAATACGGTCAAGGCCACAGAATCAATGCTTCCCTTTGCTAAATCCTTTTTGCACTGTGCTATATTGTTGCCTCCAATCAATAGCGAATCATATAATCTCTTCCAGCATATGCTTATGCGTTATTTGTAAACAATTTATTATTAATATTTTGCATATAGGTCAACCCCTACGTGGTTTTGATAATAGCAGTAGCTTATATCTGACCTTCTCAAATATCATGAAGACTATACTATATAAAATAATCCCTAAAAATGCCCCAGAACCGTCGATTAGTACATCTATTACATTGCCTGATCTGCCTGCTGTAAATGTCTGAATTCGTTCATCAAAACAAGCCAATACAAAACAAAGCAGAAAGATTCCTATACTTTGTTTGATAGCACCCTTCCTGCTATTTCTGATAGCCAAGGACATCAAAACTGCCAGGGTCATATATTCAAAGAAGTGGGCTCCCTTCCTTATATAGAGGTGCAGCTCTCCGAAGTCCATAGCTACCAATTTGTTGCTTCCTATAGCAACAAACTCAGCTATTTTGTGTGTTCTGACCTGGGAGATACTTCCCGACTCAGTAGAAAAGTAGAAAATTGTTGCTATAGCAATCAATACTATACTCCAAAGGATTAATTTCTTAAACATGATGACCTCCATCAAATAAAAAATGGTTCAACCCATATCAAAATAGGTTGAACCATTACACTTTATCCATAACTATAAAAGTTATACATATATCTTTTACATTCCCGAAAAGATTCGCTTAAAATTACTTAGAAAACGTATCCTTCCATAATCACCAATCCTAATAGGTTCCTCTACGGAAATCCACTGATTGTTTAGTATTGCCTGGCTATTTTTCATTATTTTCAATAAGGTTTCTGATCCTGCAAGCTTTTCAATCTTATCTATGGCGCTTGATAATCTCGGTGACCTTCCTCCAATAGTATGAGCATCAGAAGCCACCAAATGCACCATTTTATGTTTTAATAATATTGTCGCTACCCTCATAATATCCTTGCCAAACAAACCTGTTAAGCTGGATGCATTTACCTGAGACAAAGCTCCCCTACTGATTAAATTAAAAAGTGCGTCAGGATAGTTGTTGATAATTTCATTTCTCTCAGGATGCGCAATTATTGGCGTGTAACCAGCTAGCTTAAGCTGATAAATCACATTCTCGGTATATTCCGGAATACTTTCCATAGGAAGCTCAACCAGCACATATTGACTATTGTTCAGGGTGCAAATTCTACCCTCTGATACCAGCTTTGGAAGTTCCGGACATATAAATGCCTCACAGCCCGGGTATATATCTACATTAATTTTTCTATTTTTCAGATGATTATTTAGCTCTATTACCTCAGCGCAGACAATATCACGGCCATTATCTATAACTCTATGAATATAGTGTGGAGTGGCAATAATACCATAAATACCATCTTGCTCAGCCACTCTGCACATCTCTATGGCGGTGCTGATATCGCAGGCTCCATCATCAATATTTGGAATTATGTGGCAGTGCATATCAATAATCATTTTGCTCTCCTAAAATCAATTTAGTAACCTATAAGCTCCTGCTTCTTGTTCTTAGATTTCTTGTTCTTCAGCCTTTTATTTACTGTTCTTTCGCCTTCAGAATCGCTGGCGTAGTAGTAATTGTAGTAATAATCATTTCTGCCGTTCTTTTCTATGTTATTCAAAACTACCCCTAGTATATTTGCATTTACCTTTTGCAGCAGTTCTTTAGCCCTTTGCGCCGCTCCGATTTCAACCTTCCCAGAGGACACTACCAATATGGTGCCATCAGCTATTGTAGATAGTATAGCTGCATCAGTAACAATACCTACGGGTGGTGTATCCAAAAGTATAATGTCAAAATCCTCTCTCAATTTCTCTATAAGGCTCTTCATTGCATTTGAAGTCAGTAACTCAGAGGGATTAGGCGGTATGGGGCCTGATGTCAATATATAAAGGTTATCCACTCGCGCTGCAGCAATACATTTTTTATAATCTATATGCTGTGCCAGTACCGTAGTCATACCTGTATTATTTGTAAGACCGAAGGACTTGTGTACTCTAGGCTTCCTTAGATCCGCATCAAGGAGCAGTACACTACTGCCTGACTGTGCAAAGGTTATTGCTAAGTTTGCTATAGTAGTAGTCTTACCCTCCTCGGGACATGAGCTGGTAACAGCTATAACCTTGACAGGTTTATCAACACTGGCAAACTGTATATTTGTCCTAAGTACTCTATAGGACTCCGCAACGGGGGACTTTGGATTGTTATGCACAACCAATGACTTCAAATCTAACATTACATTTCTCCCTTTCTTTGCGCGTATATATGATCTTTACTTTATCAAGAGCTTTCAAATCTAGGAATCGTGCCAATAACAGCTAGTCCCAAATGTTTCACTATTTCATCTGGTGTCTTAAGTGTATTGTCCAGATACTCTAATAGGAAAGTTAATCCAAGACTAATCATTAATCCGAGCATAAAACCTATCACAATGTTTATTTTTTTGTTTGGTTTAATTGGACTTGTAGGGATCTCAGCTCTATCAATCACCTGAACATTATCAACCTCAATAAGCTCTACTGCCTTTCGCTTAAACACGTCTGCCACCTTATTGGCTACTTTGCTCGCGAATTCGGGATTTGTATGCTGTGCTGTTATCTCTATCATTCGTGTATCACTTTTGAGGTTTACACCTAACATGCCTGCTATTTCACTTGCAGATAAATTCTGCAGCTTTAGCTCATTAATTACTATGTTTGCTACTAATCTACTCTTAGCCAACTCTCTATAATCCTTAACCAGCTGACCACCAATCTGCATATCTTGGTAACTTAAAGCGACTTCATCAGATGAGTTTTTACCTACATACAAAGTTGTGTTGGCTTGATAAATAGGCTCCAACACGCAAATGCTAACTGCCCCTGATATAATAGTTGCTATTAAGGTAATCAACAGGATTATCCATAGTCTTTTACGTATTATCAGAAATAAGTCTCTTAAATCTATTGTTTCTTCCATCTATATATCTCACTCTTCAATTTATTCACATACTTATACTCATCATGTATTTTATAGCACTTAATATAATTCTTATTTACCCCTTTAATAATCATTCAGCCTCCATCGACACTCATAAATTTATATAATTTTCATAATACACATCTCACAATTTATTACATTAGTTGTCCGCGTTATTCTCGCGTCATCTGCATACGATCATTTCTCTAGTTTTACGAAATATAACAATCAGATTGCTTCGCTTATCATGTGAGCTCTCGCGGTTTTATTTTTATCCATTTACTTCAAACCGAGAAATTATTCTGATCTATAACCCTTAGATAAATTAGTGAATTCCCCTAAATTCTTGTACCATTTCAAAGTACGCAAACATTGTGTTTCTATCTAATATTTGTATATAAAAGTTTACCCTACACACTATCTGCCAGAGCGACCTCTACAAATTTGCTGACATAGGAATATGTAGGCACTACTCTCTTCATACACTCTCGTAGCTGCTCATTATCATCTGTGCTATTTCTAAGTGAATTCACACAGAGAAGTATTTCATTATAGGCCAGCTCTAAAGGTTTCCCTACAAATATATTCGGATGTTTTGTTGTTTTGAGCCCTTCCTCTGCCAGCAGCAGTTCCTCATATAGTTTTTCTCCTGGTCTCAGACCTGTGTATTCAATCATGATATCTACATTAGGTTCATATCCCGACAGACGTATAAGGTCTCTTGCCAGATTATCAATTTTCACACTTTCACCCATATCTAATATAAATATCTCTCCTCCCCGTGCCATCGCACCGGCCTGTATAACCAGTTTTGCCGCTTCTGATATGGTCATGAAATATCTGGTGATCTTGGGGTGCGTAACTGTAACAGGTCCCCCTTGCTCAATTTGCCTTTGAAATAGTGGCAAGACGCTTCCATTGCTGCCAAGGACATTTCCAAATCTTACTGCAACAAACTCAGTCTCGCTATTCTTATCCAAAGATTGCACAATCATCTCCGCTACTCGCTTACTCGCACCCATAATATTGGTTGGGTTTACAGCCTTGTCCGTTGAGATAAGCACAAATCTCTTTGCTCCAAACTCGTGGGCACATTGTGCAACATTTAAGGTTCCTACTACGTTGTTCTTTATGGCTTCTGCAGGATTCATTTCCATTAGGGGCACATGCTTATGGGCTGCGGCGTGGAAGATTACTCCAGGCTTGTATGTTGTAAATATTTCCTCCAGCCGATGCCTATCTCTTACTGATGCAATTATTACCTTGAGATTTAACTCACCTTTGTAAGTCCTAAGTAATTCATTTTGTAAGTCATAGGCATTGTTTTCATATATGTCTAGAATGATCAACTCTTTTGGCCTATACCTTGCTATTTGTCTACAAAGCTCTGAGCCTATTGAGCCTCCCCCTCCTGTAACTAGGATAACCTCGTCTTGTATATACCCAACAATTTCGTCAATGTTTAATTTGATTTCTTCTCTGCCCAGAAGATCCTCTATCTTTACATTTCTTATATGTTTGACATTTATATTTCCATCTATAAGTTCATATAGCCCGGGTAGTATCTTAAGGTTACATTTTGTTTCCTTGCACTTCTGCAGTATATCTGATACCTCAACTTTATCTGCTGATGGGAGAGCCACTATTATTTCATCTACCTTATATTTTTCCACCAGCTGCTTAATTTTGTGTCGGTCTCCACCTACAGGTATTCCATTGATTGAGGAATGCTGCTTCTTCGGATCATCATCCACCAGTACCACCGGATTACTTTGAAGGTCTTCGTGGTGTTTCAATTCTTTGATCAGCATTGCCCCTGCTTCACCTGCTCCTACAACCATAGTCCTCTTATTTGTGTTTTGCCTTCCCATCAGTTTTTTCTTATAGATGACAAAAACCCTGTAGCTTATGCGAATTCCTCCAACTAGAGAAAACATTATTAACCATGCCATAATGTAGCTTGAAATGGGAAATCTGTTATTTGCAACCACCCCATAGATATATGAAATATATGTGCCTACTGCTGTTGCGAACAAAATCTGAACCAATTCATCAATGCTCGCAAACTGGGCTAACCTGTTGTATATTCCAAATATTAAAAACACTGCAATGTTGAAAGATATGATTAAAACTATTGAGCTTGAATATGTATTGATATGAACTGCTGGAATTGCTCCGTCAAATCTGCATAAAAGTCCAAGTAATATAGAAGCTGCCACTACAAAGCTGTCTATGAAAATAAGAATTCCCTTTCTTTGATAGGCTCTCAATCTTTTTTCCTCCTCGCTATTGGAATACAAGGCATATGATAACTTGCCTACAAGTTTATAAGTATGCTTCTCCAATAACCTGTATACCTAAAAAATTCCAATTATATTAAATGATTATTAACGTACCAGGTAATGTTTATTCTATGAGTCAGGGTATTTACCTTCTATTTCCATGTAAGTATTTTCCATCATATTTCATTATAAAGTGGTATAAAGTGCTATGAAAATAATACTAAAAGTCTACATTTATAAAATTTTATATATTAAAAAGTAGTATTAAGTCAAAAATATAAAAAAATGAGCATACGATTCTTGAGTTGTATGCTCATTTACGACCTTTTTATATTTTATCTGACATATTTATAATATACTCTATGTCCTGGGGGGGGTAAATTTGGAGTATACTATCTGTTTCGCCTGTTCTTTTTCTTCTGAGTTTATTCCTCCAGATGCCATAGTAGTCAGCTTGGTTATCTGTGAGCCTACAACTTGGAGACAACCATCTTTGTAACCTCAAACTTTTCATTTATGGGTATATTAGTATTGACATCCTTTAACTTATCCCATGTGATCTTTTCTGCTTCAGTAACAGCTGATTCGTCATTTACATTGTTTGAACTTGCTCAAATAGCGCTTTTGGACTTGTATTGCCAAGATTATTTACAACTTCACTATTATTGTTTTGGGCCCATTCCCTATTATGTCTTCAATTTTTGCATCCGCTGTCAATTCTGTTATACTGCCATTAATTATTTATCTGCTACAGTATTAACTAGCGTATAAGCTTCAATATCGCTAATTATTGCTAGGAAGTCTCTGTCTCCACCGATCAATTTGTCGCTGACAATACTTAGTCCCTATCAAACTGTTTAAGTATAATGGCTAATTATAGAGCGTTTGCATTGGAAACATTGCTTAAGCATATCCAGTTGATTATCAAAGTATAAATCACTAGTATGCTTGTTACTTTCGCTATTCTTCTTACTTCTAATATAATACCTCTGTCATATATTCCTTATCAAATTTTATGTTATTAAGGAATAAACTGTAGGTTGGTGCCTGTGATGGAGAAGGTGAAATTATATGGGTAGATAAGCGGGATGCTGTGGGCAGCATCCCCTACATAATTTGCCTCTTGTTCTAATATATATCTGTATAACGTATTAAGGAGAAATGTAAGATGAAAAAGAAAAGAAATCTAAGCTGGCAAATAGGGGCAGCATATATAGGAACAATTATCGGTGCTGGCTTTGCCTCCGGGCAAGAAATTATGCAGTTTTTTACTAAATACGGAAGCATTGGGTCAATTCTGATTTTACTGTCAGGGATATTGTTTTCTATTTGCGGCTATGCAATCTTCTTCTTGGCTAAGCATTACAAAACCTATGATTATAATAGTTTTATTATTAAAATATGCGGCCCCAGACTAAGCCTTATATATGACTGCATTATTACAACATTCCTATTCTTCGGGGCTTCAATTATGTTCTCCGGCAGTGGTGCTTTATTTGAAGAAAGTCTTGGTTTAAGTAGAATGATAGGTATCGTTATTATTGCTGTAATTACACTTCTAGTTGTACTTAAGTCCGTAGACGGCATTCTAAAAATTAATTCTATTATAGTTCCACTACTTATAAGTGTTATATTATTTGTGTTGTTTAAAACTATGTTTAGCAGCAATACAGCAGATTTCTTTCAGAATGCAAAAAGTATATACTCCGGTGATGTAATAAAACCAGTCTTTTCACTGATATTTTATTGTTCATATAATTTAGTATTAGCGGTAGGCGTTCTCACAGCTTTTTCACAGGATATAAATAGTCTTAAGACTTTGAAGCGTGGTGCCTTCATTGGAGGTTTTGGCTTGATGGCGCTATCTCTTGCCTTAAATATCTGTTTGATACTATATATGCCTGCAATCCTAAAGCTTTCTATACCTGTTTTATATATATCAGCCATGCACGGTATTTACATAAAATATGCAGTCCTAATATGTATTTGGTTTGAAATATGCACCACTTCTATCGCTAATGTCTTCAGTCTCGCCAAGAGAATAGCAAAAAACAAGCCGGCGGTTTATAACACCACCAGCTTATTTATAGTTATTGCTAGTATTCCCATGGCTTTTATTGATTTTAAAAGGCTTATATCCTTTTTCTATCCACTCTTTGGAGCACTTTCCATGTTTCTCATCGCCATGATACTTATAAAGTTTGTTCAAGTAAGGCTTTCAAATAAAGCTTATTAGCTATTCCGTTAACTGGATTTGATCTTGAACTTCTTCCTCTTTTGCAAATATGCGCTTAGCCTTCATAATATAAATTAAACCTACTGCGGCACATGCTGCAACAAATATTTCTATAATCCATACATTCAAGCCCATGTCCATTAGTACTACTGTAGGTGCATCTACAACTGCGTGAAGTAATATCGCAAAAAGCAAGTAAATAGGCTTCTTGAACTTTACGGAGTAAAGCACCATAATGGAGAAAGCTATTTGTATAATCATGGTCATTGTACGTTCAAAGCCGCCGCCCAAGAAATTAATTGTAGGCGTATCTATTAGTGTCGTTCTTATTTGAGCCGCTATATCAGGAGGCAGTGTAGCTGCTATGGTGCTCTCAAATAACCCTGAGTTAATCATAAGGCTTATGACTATATAGTTTAATAAGGTTAATCCGACTATTATTATGGCTTCAATGCCGCCATGGCCTATACCAAAGGCTATGCCGTTTTTGAAGCTTAAGTTTTTCTTCATGAGAAGCTTCATGACAATATATCTGCCAACCTCTTCAAAAATTCCAGCCGTTAGTGCTAGGAATAATGCGAGTACATAAATATTTGCAGCCATTTCAATATACCACTGCTGCTTTCCAAGAATTGCTAGTAAAGGTATTCTTATAGCTACCTGAGACACCAAGAATACAACGGCACCTAACAAAACTGCAATAAGGCTGATTTTATGCTTTCTATAAAAATATATGGCAAGTGAAATCGGCAGCAGAAAACATATTAAAAGTGAAACCGCCATAAAAACGATTGATAGGGTGTTTACCATTTATAAGACCTCCGAATTATTGAGGGCACACACATGGGTATGTCCCTACATGTATATTTGCACAAGTTATCAAATATTTGTGTATATGCGGGTAAATTAATAAATATCCGTGGATTGATATGTGTTGTAGGGGCGGCTGCCTACAGCCGTCCCCCCAAATAATAGCATTGAACAATTTTTATAACTTATATATCTCTTTGTATTTGCTCTCTAAATAATCAATTAGATACCCGGAGTTAATCTCTTCCCCTGTCACTGACTTCAATATTTCAGCAGGTGTAAGCAGCTTTCCGTGCTTATGAATCTTCTCTCCGAGCCAATCCTTTATCTTTATCAGCTCACCATTTTTAATCATCTCGTCAAAATTGTTGAATTGCTTTCTGATTGCATCATATATTTGGGCGCTATATATATTCCCAAGGGTATAGGATGGGAAATAACCAAAGCTGCCACCAGACCAATGAACATCCTGCAGTACGCCTTCCTTATCGTTCTTTGGCTCTATTCCAAGGTATTCCTTCATTTTTTCTTTCCAGATCCTTGGCAAGTCCCCTACCTCGACTTCCCTGTTTATCAAGGCCTTTTCAATTTCGTACCTTATCATTACATGAAGATTGTATGTAACTTCATCTGCATCCGTTCTAATTAGAGATGGTACTACTTTATTAATAGCCTTATAGAAGTTCTCCAGGCTTACACCCTTAAATTCCTCAGGAAATATCTTATTAAGGTCTTCAAAATAGCAGCTCCAGAAATCGAAGCTTCTGCCAATAATATTTTCCCAGAACCTGGACTGAGATTCATGAATTCCCATGGAACTAGCTGTACCAATAGGCGTATCCTCTAGTTCAGTGCTTATATTTTGTTCATAGAGAGCGTGCCCCCCCTCATGAATTGCGCTAAATAATGCGCTGATGAAGTTATCTGGATAGTAGTGTGTAGTTATACGAACATCTCCTGGGCTCATACCAATTGTAAAAGGGTGTTCACTTACATCCATTCTGCCTGCATCAAAGCTATAATCCATTTTATCCAGTATCATTAGGCTGAATTCTTCTTGCCTTGCTGTGTCGAAGCAATTCTTAAAAAACATTGAGTCATCAGGCTGATATGCTGAATTCTTTATATTTTGAACCAGTGGAACTATTCTTTCTCTAAGCTGTTCAAATATCCTATCCAGCTTTTCTACCGTCATGCCTGGCTCGTAATAGTCAAGCAGTGTATTATATCTATTATCTTTATATCCCCACAGGTCTATAAATTTTATATTGAAATCCACAATTTTCTCTAAGTATGGGCTAAACATCAGGAAATTATCGGTGTTCTTTGCTTCTTCCCAAACAGATTCTGCCTCTGAAGTAAGTATCACATATTCTTTGTACATAGCTTCTGGAATCTTTTTTGATCTATCATATTCCTTCCTGCATTCCTTCACTACTGCCTTATATATATTATCTAGCTTTACGTTATTCTCTTTTTGTTCAAAGTAGCTTAGGCAATCTTCCATTTCCTGAGATGTTGATAATTTAAATGACTCTGTAGAAAGCATGCCTATAACCCTTGCCCTACCAGGCACCCCTTTTTTAGGAGCTCCCGTTCTTAAATCCCAAAAAATAACACTTAAAGCCTCGTTATAATACTTTATCTTATGTACTAGCTCCTGAAAACACTGTAGCTTTGCTTCAAAACCTTGTTCCAAGGATCCCACCTCCATAAATTTTGTCTCTTTTCCCATTCTATTACAAGGGTTTATAAAAGTCAAAATAGTTGCAAAAAAGAAAAAAACCTAGAGCTTCTTACATTCAATTTTTATATGTGGGGGAAAAATTGAATAAAGTCTTTCAGAAGCTCTAGGTGCAGATAGCTTTTATGAACACAAAAATAACACCCTATTTATACAGGGTGTTAATAAATGGATGTATGCCATACACTTATATAACGAACCTGTAGATGGACAGTTAATGGCTGCCCCGTAGAAACGCTTGAACCGTATTATCAAGCCTATACAAGTTATATTACTATTTGTTTTCATTCTATCAAACTTAGTTAATGTTGGCAATTATATTTTTACTTAAGTGTCTGTACTTATTATTAATGTATGGATATTTTCTTTGACTTAAGGAACGAATTTTCTTCCGACAGCTTCAGCAGCATCAGAAGTTTGCTTTGTGGGCTGTAGCTCTGGAGTAGGACAAAGTAAACTTCTTCAGAAGCGTTCCGCTGGAGTAGATGAAGCTTTTCTCCAGAAAGTTATTCCTTAAGTAAAGTGTCGAGTGCTCTCTATCATCTCGACATTATTTCCACTACTCTTTTATCATTTCCCGGGAAATGTCATATAAATACAAACTTTGATATTTCTCCTATGCCTTTTCTATTCCTAGTCTGCTTCCTTTGCCCTCTCTATTGGGGGCCTCCACTATTAAACGTCTATTAATTCGACTTTTGAGTTCAGGAACATGGCTTATAAGTCCTATTACCCTTTTACTGCTGCTCAGCCTTTCTAAGGAGTCTATCACCGTATCCAATAAGGTGGTGTCCAGGGTGCCAAAGCCCTCATCTAGGAAGAAGAATTCCAAAGGACTCTGCCCTTTAAGCTGCAGTTGTGAAGATAAAGCCAGTGCTAAGGAAAGTGAGGTCAAGAAGGTTTCCCCTCCGGATAGTGACGCAACACTGCGAAGAACTCCTCCATTTGCATTATCTCTGATTACAAAACCATTTTCCGAGTCCAATTCTATAGAGTATCTGAACTTAGTCAAGCCGCCCAAGGTTTCAGAGGCTTCCCGCGCAATATACCTCATGCGCTCCTCCGATATAAACTCAATAAAACCATTTCCCTTAAGAAGCTTTTGTATCTGCTCTAGCATATCTTTATTCTTGCTGATGCTCTTTTGTTCTGCCTGAAGCTTTAACCATTTTTCAAAGCTTTCCTTAACTTGTCTATAATTGCTTTTCGCTGCCTCAAGCTTTGAAATGCTGTCTTCTAATTCAAACTTTACCTTTTCATATTCTTCACAAAGCAGCTGCCATTGTGACTCATCTAGAACCTGACCCTCAAGCTGTTCCCTGATGCTTTGAAGTCTGTCTTCCATACTGCTCTTTTCTCTTTTATACTTTGTAATCTCATCTTGGTATTGCTTAATTTTGTTATCCTCTAGCATGCACTCCTCTACTTGGGCTTCATTTGCAAACCCCTTGTTCTTAAGCGCCACTTGAAGAACTTTACTATCAGTCTCCATTTTTTGCTTATAATGCTCAAAGCTGCTTAGAAGACCTGCCTTACGTCTCTGCATTTCATCAAAGTAGCTATTTATTTTATTAAACTCTTCCAAGGTATTTTTGTAGGTGCTTTCCAAGGAAGCCATTTCTTTTATTACCTGTTCCAACTCAACCTGCAGATTTTTTTCGCCAATGATGCTTGTTATCTTCCTACTCTTCTCTTCCTTCTGCTCCTTCAGCTTTAACCCTTCAGCTTTCTTTTCATTTAATAGTTCATTTATACCATTTATCTTTTCTAAAAGTAACTGATTCTCCACTATCAAAGCCTCGTGCTTGCCGCGTCTTTGTTTTATAGCCGCTGCCAAATCCTGTGCTTTTTCATCCTTTTGGATTATTATATCAGCCTCTTGCAAGAAGCTCTCAATCCCTAGCTGCTGCTTCATTTCTTGGTACACTACCGTTGTCTCAGCAAAGGACTTCTTATATTCCTCTAAATGGTCTTGTTCTTGAATCAGTGATGTTTTTGTATTTTCAAGCAAAGCTGCTAATCTGCTTTCTTGTATCTTGATTTCTGACAGAACACTTTCTTGCTTTTTTATAGCATCGTTAAGCCTTAGCAGTTCTTCTTCCCACCCAGAAAATTCAAGAGCAGCCTTGTCTAAGGCTTCATTTTCATTTGTTATGTAATCCTTAATTTTCTCTTGCTGCATATCCATTAAAGCAGCGGGCAGCTGCTGTCTATAATTTTGATATTCCTTCTGCTTGCTTAGGAGCTCGATATTGGTTTGTTCTATTACCTCTATCAAGGAGTTATGCTGCTGCTTAAGCTTTATAGCCTCGTGCTCTAGCTCTCTTATATCCTTTTGTTTTGCTGTAATTATATTCTGCAATTCGTTTTGCTTCTGCTCTATATCTTTGATTTCTTCATCCATGGCATCAAGGGCTGGCTCTGGATGCTCTAAGGATCCGCAAACCGGACATTTCTCCCCTGCTTGCAAGTTCTTAGCCAGCAAGGCTGATGAATGCAGTTTTTGCTGCCTTAGTAATTCGCCTAGCTGTTCTGTTTTACAAGCAACTTCAGCCAGGTCTTGCTTTAGGCTCTCTTCCACCTTTTCTATTGCATCCTTTATACTCAATCCGTTATCTTTATAGTCTTTGATTCTATTCTCTAAATTCAAAGCCCCATCATGGCTTGCAATAATATTTTGAAGCAGCCCTTCAATTGCAGCAATCTTACTATGCTCCTTAGATATTTCTTCCCTATTAATAGGTCTGGCTTGCTCCCTAGGGATTTTATCATTGTTTAAAGCTACCAGAATCTCGCTTCCTTTGTTTAGCTCTTCTAAAGCCTTGAAGTAACCAGCCTTATAAGTCTCCATATTACTATGCAGTGCATTATACTTCTCTGTTTGTTTTTTTAAGTTGGCTTCCAGAGCTTGAAGCTCCTTTTCCAAGGCCGAGCCTTGATTTACAAGCCTTCTTCTATCATTATCCACCTGCTGCACTTCAGCCTGTCGCTCTAGCTCTACTATTTCCTTACTTAGATCTTCCTTTTGCTGGAACGCCTTTGCCGCTTCTTTTTTGGCAGCTTCCATTTGAATGCCTATTTCACTATATTCTTTTCTTGCAATATCCAGCAGCTTAATAAATTCATCCATTTCCTGCTGTAAAATTCCGCATTCCTGCAGCATGGTATTGTACTTTATCAACTCGGGCAACTTCTGGTCCTTAAGCTTTATCGCAGAATCATAGCTTAGATGTACAGCCGCCTTTTGTTCATCTAAAGTCTTTATCTCCTCTTCAAGAGACCTTAAGCTTATATTTATCTCTGTGTATCCTTGCTTAGCTTCCTTATATGCAGTCATCATAGGCTTTATCGTGTTTGCCGCATCAGACTTAAGACATCTTTCCTCTAGCTTTTGTATCTCTGTTTGCTTGCCTATATATTCTTCCAGCCGTCCTTGCAGTTCTTCAAGCTCTGTAGAAAGCTTATACCTCGCCAGGCCCTTTGCATAGTTCTCTTCTGTAACCTTTAGCTTGTCAGCACAAATAACTCTGTGCTTTTGCGCTTCTGTCAGCTTTGTTTCACCCTCTATTAAAGCTTCAGGAGATGAAATACCAAGGGTTGATAATGCTCCTTCAATATTTGAAAGCTTGTTTTTAACAACTGACATCTCTCTATTAACCTTATCAACCAGCCGTCTCCCAAACTCCTCTAAATAAAAAATTCGCTCCAGCATCTTGGTTTTTTCATTTCTAGGCGATAGCAAAAATTCCTGGAACTTATTTTGCGGCAGCACCACAGACCTGGTAAAGTCTTCAAACTTAAGTCCAACCAGCGCAGTGATGTAGCTATTAACATCGCTATGTTTATCCACAAGAATATATTCATTCTCGCCACTTATCTCTAATAATCTAACAAGCTTCACTTCTATAGAGTTTTCTGAATCCTTTTTGCGCTTGTATTGCCTTTCCACTCTGAAGGTCCTTCTAAGACCTTCCTTGGTAAGGTCGAAGGTATAGGAAACCTTTAATACACTGGCATCGGTATTCATAATACCTTGTGTACCTTTTGAAGCCCTTTGAACGCTTCCGTACAAAGCTAAAGTAATAGCATCTAGAATAGTGGACTTGCCACTGCCTGTAGGTCCAAATATCCCAAACAGACCTGTCTCGCTTAGCTTGTCAAAATCTATTTTCTGAATATCCTTAAAGCTCTGCAGTCCTTCTATTTCAAGATATCTTGGTCTCATACTCTTCACCGCCAGTTTCGTTTTCTTTGGTTTCTTCCCCTGTATCCTGATTCGCTATGCTGAGAAATAAGTCCATTAGCTCCTCAGAAGCCTCCATGCCTAAACTGCTTTTATAGTAATCTCTAAAAAGCTCATCTATTCGTTTGGTCTCTCTATTCTTATAGTCCATGCCATATTCTAATTCATTAGTAAGCTTAGGTCTAATATTTATAATGCCAGGATGCAGTTCCCTAAGCTGCTTCTGTTCCTCACTGCCGATAATTGTGTCAGTATGTATTTCTAAATCAATCCAAGCATTTAAATCTCTGCCTTCTTCGCACCAACTCAAAGCCTCACCCATTCCATTTAATGCTTCCCACTTCTTAAGGGGTTTGCCGGAGTTCAGATTAACCGCCTTGATCACCGCTGCTTCACCTGGCTCTGCGGTTACTATGTATACTGCCTTGCAGTAGTCTACCTCTGAAAAGCTATAGGCCAAAGGGGAGCCTGAATAATATGCAGGTGCCGTGCTTCCTTTTACCTGCTGTGGTCTATGTAAATGTCCAAGGGCAACATAGTGCGCATTAGAAGGTATGGCTTCAGGTTCCACCATTAAGGCACCTCCTAATTGTCGCTCTGAATCACTTATTTTGCCTTCTCTCATAAACAAGTGGCTTATTATTAAATTTACAGTATCATCTCTAAAGTTAGAGCTTGATTCCTGCATGATGGCGCCTATTTTATCGGAATAATTCTGCTGCAGGTTGTCGCTATCGTCGGCATGGGTTATTACTTCTTCCAGCCTTGATTCTGAAGGATAAGGCATAGAAAGTATTACAGCATTATACTCATACTTGGGTAGTTTAAGTTCTAGCCAGCCTGGACCGGAGTTTACTATGCTAATCTTACTGTTATCAGTCTTATACCTTCCCGCATCACTTTTGGGATAACCCAATAAAATGACTCCATTTTTATAAGTCAAAGGACTGGCAGCGCATAGTCTGTCAGGGCTGTCATGGTTCCCGGCAACGATTACCAAAGCACGCTGTCCTTTATTATTAAGCCTATTTATGGCCTCGTAAAACAATTCCTCTGCTGCGGAGGAAGGATTATATGTATCAAAGATGTCACCTGCTATAAGAACAAGATCAATTTGCTCATTTTCAACGATATGGCATAACTCATCTATAAACTGGCGCTGTTCTTCTATTCTGCTTATGTTCTCTAAGGTTTTGCCTAGGTGCCAATCGGATGTATGAAGTATTTTCATTTGCAACCCTCCAAGTTAGTGAACGCGGGCAAACACCAGTTGCGTTTCCTATGGAAACGTAACCTTGGTTTGTCCCTACACAGATTTTATAACAAAAGCCGTGAAATTACAAACTTTAGGATAAGAAAAAAGCCATTGATTCTAAAATAAAAAATACCCCATATGGAAGACTTTTACTATTCGTCAATTCCCTAGGGTATTTATTATTTCTCAATAGCCACTGACTACTTTTTAGTATCTTTGTCTTTACTCTTATCGTCATTTTTATCTTTTGACGGATTGTTGTCTTGTCCACTGTTTTGCTCATTTTTATTAGTGTCTTGATTCAAGCTTTCGTCACCTTTTATTGTATCTTTGTCCTTATTCTTATCTTTATCTTTATTATTGTCTTCAGCTTTTTTCTTTTCCTGCTCTAGCTTATTACCTAGTTCCTCATTCTTCTCTTGGATAAGCTGTTTGATATTCATAACTTTGTTCTTCGGCGCTGGCTTTTGTTTAGGTTTTTCAACAGCTTTTGTAGCAGGCTTATTTGGTTCAACCTTTTTGTCTTCTTCTTTTTCAATCTGCTTAATAGCTTGTTGAAGAGGCATGTTCTTGACCTTTTCTTCATCTATTTCCGGCTTTGCTTCCTTAAATCGATTTGCCAGCATAACCCTGCCTGGAGATATATTTTGCTCTTTAGCCTTTTTATAATTTTCCATCTTGGTTTTTTCTAAAATTACCTCATAGTCATTACTTATCTCTGATAATACAGCTGTTGAGGTTTTACTCACTTTATCAATTAAAGCTGTTTCCACTTTTTTATTGCCTGAGGAAACCACTATCATAACGCTGTTTTCCACATCTTTCTTCAGATAGCCTGCTTCTTCTGCATTGTCTAAAATCTGCTCTAAGGCAACAGAAACATTCTTATTCTTTATACCCTCAGAGGTCTTAATAATCTGTGCTGCTTCTTCATTAAATGCATGAACTCCAATAACCTTATCAAATCTATTAACATAAAGCTCTAAGCTTGGATTTATATCTACACTAACATAGCTATAGGGTGTATAATACGCATAAACTCCTGATGATAGCATTATGAGTATTAAGAAACTTGCTGCTACTGCTGTTAAATTCTTATAAACAGATCTCATATTTTTCTCTGGCATATTTATCTCATCGCCAATATCACAGTTTGGAAGTTTCTTGCATTTGCTAAAATCTCCATTCTTTGCGATTACGATCATATGGTTACCGCGTATTTCCGCAATTATTCCCTTCATCCTTTACACCCCCCAATCAATATACTCCCTCAAACTGTAATAGTCCCCAGTTAGTATTAATACTGCTGCTATTACATAATTTCGTGCCCTTTCAATTGTTTTTCGGGGTAGATTTGTAGCCATTTGTATTTCAGCTACTGGAATATATTTCTTTTGCTTAATTTTATCCGAAATATCTTTATTCTCAACCACAAATTTAACAATATCTAAATAGGCTTTTTTTGTACCTTTGTGCTTTGGAGAGCTTTTGGCAATATCACTAAAGTCTAAATCAAACTTCTCCAGCTCTGATTTCAGCTGCATTATTTCCATCTTTCGAAGCTCATTTATTTCTTGCTCGAAATATTGTCCTTGAACTTGCTCTGCTGTGACTAGATAATCATAGGCATTTTCTCCGGCTTCCTCTGTAGGATAATAGTCATTTATATGAATTACACCTTGGTGTCTTTTTTCTTTTCTATAAAAATCTATTATTCTTCTTTTTATAACATTTTGAGCAAAACTTAAAAAGCTTCCCTTGCCTTCATCATAATGATTTATAGCCTCTTCAAAAGCCATGAGGCCAATACTTAATTCATCATCTTGTCCATAAGTCACATATCTTCCTACACATTTTTCTACAGTGGAGGCTATAAAAGGCTTATATTCCTGAATAAATTCACTTTTTTCATCTTTAAGAAGCCTTATTCTTTCTACTCTTTCGTTTATTGTTTCACTAAAAGAATTCAAGATTTACCCTCCTCTCAAAACTCCAATAAATTACTACCAAAATTTTCATTGTCTTACGAATTATATTATATATGTAAATTAACTCATTATAGTAAGCAACAATTTATACATTGCTATATTTATAACAGAAAATTACTATTAAAGTCAAATCAATCGTCCAAATAATCAACGGGAATTTTTTACATTCTTGGAGGAGGTAGCTTTTATGTCCTACATAAATTGCCCAATATGTGGAAAGCTTTTTAATAAGCAAGGCTTCTATGAGGTCTGTTCAGATTGCTTTACTAAGAACGAAAGCGATTTTGACAAAGTAAGGGATTATCTATATAGATTTGCCAACAAGAACATATTTGAAGTGGCAAGCGCTACAGGTGTATCAGTTGATAAAATCAGAGACTTTATCAATCAAGGAAGAGTAAGTAACTCCTGAGTTTTTCCTGCTACTTCCATACCACAAGAGCGAGCATTTGTTTCCAATATAATCCTGCCCGTTTTTTTGTCATCTAATTTTACCCTTACTACCCCACTTATGCTCTCCATGACGTTTCCAGTCATTGCACCCTTTATCGGTGCCTGCAGTGAACCAGATTTTCCCGGTCTAGCATCTATGAAAAGACTATAATTCTTATCTGAAATCTTAATACTTATTTCATCATCTCTAAGTTGTAGGTAATCTATATTACTCCCTGTGTATGTCGCAAACCTATAGATTTTATTCTCATACCAAAGCCCTGATATTAAACCTGTAAAACTTTTTTGCCTCCAAGGTATTCTTGCAATTGAAAGCATCAAACTGATATTTTCTATATCGAAATGATTGCTTTGAAGCCATACCCAGGAGCTGGGAAAAGAAGTTCCCCAATCCTTCTCCATATACCCCTTGCCGCCATCAAAATCAACTACTCTATCGTTCAGCCTTAGCTGTCCCAATATATTGTGCTGAAGACTTAAAACCCCATGATAGCACTCCATAATAGGAATATAAGCATACCAACCCATGCTACTTGGAGATGTTATCCCAGACGGCCAATGCACAGGCTTAGAATAAGCTAGACTGCCCTTAAGCACAATATCTTCATTTTCTATATTTAGTTTAATCCCTTTGTCAGAAAAATGATTATTTCCTATGGTAAATTCAAAACTTTTCTTAGAAAAGCTAAATTCCTCAATGTTGTATCGAACATAATAGGTCTTATAGGTTTTCCCATCTAAAATTTGTATAAAGGCATGGGACTTTGCTTCATTCTCTTCAATTGACACACCTGGAATAATGCAAATTACATTTTGTTCTCCCTTATCGACATGTTTGAAATACCAACCCTCGAAGTAATGTTTATGCTTATCAGCCCCCTGGAATATCCCACAGTTATATAGCTTGTTGATTGCGTACATATTTTAGCCTCCAAAAAAATGTTTTGTTACTATTGTACCCATTTCTTTGGAGTGCTAGTAGGGGCTGGTCTCTGTGCCAGCCCGGGCAAATGTGGCTTCATCCCTTTATAACAATCAGAGTAAAAGGGTTTTGGGACGCTGTGGGCAGCGTCCCCTACCTAGTCTATATAATATAGATCTCTATAATTAGTCATATAGTACACTTGGCTACCATCTTCGGTCAAACCAATAATGTGTCCATTCCCCAGCATTTCAGATCTACCTTTGTCTATATAATATACCATCAGTGCATCTCTTTCATTGTAGATCAATGTGTTTTCATCAGCAAAAATGAAGTTGTCATACTGGTAGGGTTTTGCCTTAAAGCTTTTTATTTTCTTACCATTCTTTATGATATCTATACTGCTTTCGATTCCAAAATCTTTAAAGCTTTCCACCTTCATCAAATTTTTGCCTGGAAGCACCACAGGCATGAAGGCATGTGGGACCATTACTGTCTTATTTCCTGTATTCACATTTATATTTATAATATTAAAATCAAACTGGTTTTCCTTTGTTACATTGTCCTCTAATGCTAAGCTTTCATTATCCAACCACTTCATGTTTACAGTGGATCCAAATAACTCCCGAAGCCTTGGCATAAAAAGATTATCTCCCTTATAAATGCTCTTTCCAGACATATTAAAAACACCAATGACAAAGTCATGCTTATCCTGCTCCCCTGGGGGCAACGTTTCATATGCTACCGCAAGCTTATCTTTATCCGGGGAAATTGCAATCTCTATAATGTTGGCTTTAATCAGGTCTTTTGGAAGTTTAAAAAGCTCTTTACTAGATCCTTGTACTGTTGAATAGCTTAGTATTGACCCCGTATTTCTATCCAGCAATATTAAATTATCACTATCCAACCAGCTATAAATAAAATTGATCCCTGGTATTCCTGGTAAATACTGTCCCCCTGCATCGTCTACATCAATTCTTTTTGTCTGGGGGATATTCATATTATAAACGCTCTTTGATAATGTATCGTCTATTACAACGGTTCCAGCTATTCTTTCGCTTTGTACGGCCATATATCTTTTATCAGCAAACTGAGTAATCAGCATACTTATCCTGGATTTTATGTCTACTACCTTTAAAGCGTTAGCCTTCCCTACGACGAAATATAGATTACCATATATGCTATTTCCATTTTTATCTTTTGCCGTATTCATGCTTATGGCACAGGGTTCATCTTTTCCATATTCGAAGCCTTCCAGCATTATTTCCATGGTTTTTGTGTCAGCCCATGTAAAGCCAACTTTTAGCGCCTTATTCTTTAGTCCATCCTTTATAGAATTCTCGGTGCTTACGGAATCAACTTCATCAGAAAACTCTACCTTAATTCTTTTTGGCCCTGTGGTTAGGTTCATATTGCCCACATCATACTCATCTGGTGTTGAATATCTTCCTAAATGCTTATATATACCGTCTACTCCAACTAATGTATAAATTGCTGTGGTGTCTGCCTTCATGATGATTTCCTTCTGAATATCAACCTTTAAGGTTTTTCCTTCTGCATCAGCAATACCTTTGGAAATAATAAGCTTATAAGGCTTGTTCTTATCTAAATTTCTGTAGGCGCCATAAAATACAGTTTTGCCTTCACTTGGAGTAATTGTCGCCTCTACCTCCCCAGAATATCCTTCAACCTTTATTGCCTCTCTTAACTTTTCCTCGGAAATGCTTCCTTGAAAAATAATCGTTGCAAAAAAGCTGTCTCCTTGAAGAGTCATACTGCTATCTTTCAGTTCTACATTTTCTGATACCCAGCTTTCCTGCTTGTACCTATGCTCACTGTTTATGAGTATTTGCGGCTCTATAATATAGCCATTAGGGTTGGGTATATCTATAGGGGGTATATCAACTGGGGGTACAGAGGTATCAACAGCTTTGTTGCAGCCTGATAATAGAAATATTGTTATGATTAATAGTAATATTTTCTTCATAGTATTCACCTCATATCTATGTAGGGGGCGACCCATGTGTCGTCCCGCCTGGTACGGATTCATCTTGGGTCAGTATGTTAGGGCAGACACATGGGTCTGCCCCTACGGAATATATACGGTATAATATTTACATTTCAAGTACTTCGCCGTTGTAGAAAAGGTATATATATTTCTCTACGACCTTTTTTCCGGTAATGCTCTCCAAGGCTTTTGTATAGTAGTCAATCTGAACCTTGTAACGTTCCTTTATTAAATCGGTGTTGTTTTTTACATAATCCGTCTTGTAATCTATAAGTATTAAGCCATCTGCTTCCTCAAAATAACAGTCAATGATACCCTGAAGCATGACCATATGCTGTCCGTACTTGTCAGCATCCAGGTCCTTGTATATCTCTGTACAGCTAATTTCCATATTAAAGGGCACTTCCCTATGTACGTCTGCTGCGATCATTCTTTTACCTAAGCTAGAGTTAATTAGACTAAGTATTTTGTCAGGATCAATAACCTTTGCTTGTTCTTCTGTCAGCAGCTCATTATGCACCATTAGCTTCAGCTGCAGCTCTATCTTTTCTTTTGTGTTTGCAGCTTTTATGTCCAAGTGCTGCATAACAAAGTGCATAATAGTTCCTTTTTCCGCTGCATTCATTGCTTTGCTTTCTTCCAAAAACCTTGGTCTTTGAACTAAGGTTGGAAGATATATATTTGGGTTTTCTTCGCTTAAATTGGAGTCAAATCTCCTCTTTAGTTCACTTACAGTAATCTTTACAGGAAGTGCATTCATAAGCTTATAGGGGTATTCCCACTGCAGTCTTCTAATAATTTCATCCTTGTGGGGTGAATACTGCTTTGATTGTTCCTCTTCCATAAAGGAAAACTCATTTATAAATTCCTCTTTGGCAGCCTGCTGACTTGCGTTAAGTATTTCCTGCTTGCTTATAAGTCTAACATTCCACTTTGATGTTTCGTCTTTTAGCTTAGCATGGCAGCCTCCATCATCGTCCTTTATAGTTCTAAGTATCGAACCCTCTGAATGCAAATATAAGGCGCTGCAAATCCAATCAAGATAGTTTTTACATCTTAATATATCGTAAGACGCAAGCTTTAGGTTATTTGTTCCATCTTCCTCATTCTCTAGCTTGCATTTCCATCTTGCTGCTGCACTGTTTAAATTATTTACTGTGCCAAATACTATCAGCTTTTCCTTTGCCCTGGTAAAGGCAACATAAAGTATTCTCATTTCTTCTGATAAACTTTCCAGCTTTATCTTGTATCTTAGGGCCTGCTTGGCGGCAGTTGGGTAAGAGATCCGCTTCTCATAATCCACAAAATCCGGACCAAAGCCCAGCTCCTGATGTAGTAATATACTCTTGTTCATATCCATAAGATTAAAGCCCTTACCCGTTCCAGCCAATATAACCACTGGGAATTCAAGCCCCTTGCTCTTATGTATGGACATGATCCTAACTACATTGGCATTTTCTCCAAGTATCTTGGCTCCACCCATATCTCCGCTGCTGCTCCTCAGCTTATCGATGAAGTTTACAAAGTTAAACAATCCCTTAAGACTGGTTTCTTCAAACTGTCTCGCCTTCTCAAAAAGAAGCTTAAGATTTGCCTGTCTCTGAAGTCCTCCAGGCATTGCACTAGCATAGCTGAAATAGCCTGTCTCATTATAGAGATACCAAATAAGCTCCGCCGTAGAGAGCTGCATTGCCTTGCTGCGCCAAAGCTCCAGTTTATCTAGAAACATTCTGCACCGTTCACTGGCTTCCTCTTCCATACCCGCCAGCTTCTGCATTGCTTCAAACATATAAGCTTCTTTGTCTGTCACCCTTATATCTATAAGCTCTTCGCTTGTAAAGCCTCCTATAGAGGAGCGTAAAACTGCCAAGAGCGGAATGTCTTGGATAGGGTTGTCAATTATCTGCAGCAGCGCAGTCATCGTTGAAATCTCAGTTGTTTTTAAATAACCGCTGCCCGTGTCTGCATAAACTGGTATATCCCTTTTGGTCAGTTCCTCTACAAAAACATCTACCCAGTTCTTAGTACTTCTCATGAGAATAATGATATCGCTGTATCTAAGTGGTCTATAGCCTTGCTCAACTTCATCATAAACCATAAAAGGTTTTTCTCTATTAAAGTCTAAAAGGGACTTTATTTTATCTGCTACTGCTACAGCCTCACACCTTACAGTGTCCATATCTTCTTGATCTTCAGGCAGCGGTGCAGCTTCATCTTCCTCATTTTCCTCTTCAAAAGCAGGTGCTTCCGTTGTTGAACCCATGTCTATGATATTTACCTCAATAGCACCTCCGGCTTCCATTTCCTGCTCCAATACCTCTTGATAATTTGCACCTAGGTTCAAGGCTTCATTATCGTTATAATCAAGCTCCCCTACAGTTTCATTCATAAGCAGCCTAAATACAAAGTTCGTAGCATCTAATATTTCCCTGCGACTTCTGAAGTTCTTGTTTAAAATTATCTTTCTCTCGGGGCTGCCTTCCTCTAGAAAATATGTATCATACTTATGCTTAAAAAGCTCCGGCTTTGCCTGCCTAAACCTATATATACTCTGCTTTACGTCTCCTACCATGAAGGTGTTTGGCTGACTAATAGGGCCCTTAGATATCATTTTTAGAATTACTTCTTGAACTTCGTTGCTGTCTTGATATTCGTCTATGTAAATTTCCTCAAACTTGTTTCTGTATGTAAGTGCCGCTTCAGAAGGTACAATGCAGCCATCTTCTGCTTTAGCAGTTAATATCTTTAAGCAGTAGTGCTCCAAATCATTAAAATCTATCAAGCTTTTTTTCTTTTTCTTTGCCTTATAGACCTCTTCAAAATCTCGTACGATTCTGTGCATACAGTCAAACATAGGGTATAAATAAGAAAGCTCAGCCGTTATACCCTCTGAATCCGCATAAACCACCGTATCAATAAGGGTTTTCAGCTTCTTCTTAATATGATCGCGGATGTCCTTAACCACTTCTTGACTAACCTTATCTACTTCCTTGCCGCAGCGACCCAGCTTAATAAACTCAATGCTTTGAAAAGCATTGTATAAGTCATCCCAGGTGCTTTCCTCCCTGCAATGCTTAAGAAGCAATTGCAAATTAGATAAATCCTGCGTAAAAGCCTCATGGTAAGGCATTAGACCCTCTGCAATACTGATGATATTTATAGCTTCAGTTATTTGGAGTAAAAAGCTGGATAAATCAATTCTCATGGTATCCTTGAGAATCTTTGCATACTTTGTTGTACCAAAGTCAGTGCATTTTTCTAAATTCAAGCCCTGTGCGGAGCTCATCATCCATTCCATTGGCCAAGGATGGCTTTGTATAAAGTTATAAACACCCAAGACGATGTCCTGCAATGCCTTGTCATCCTTACTTCCACTAAAGCTGTTGAGGAGCCTAAAGAAGCTTTCATCATAGTTCTCATCCTCATAGCGCTGCTCAAAGAGCTCATCAAGAGCCTCAAGCTTTAATAGCAAGCCTTCAGTCTCATCTGCTATTCTAAAACCTGGGTCTAAATCCACACTATGAAAATTGCTCTGAATAACCTCCAGACAAAAGCTATGTATTGTGGTGATACTGGATTTACCCAGAAGTGTCAGCTGCCTTTGCAGAGACTTTGATTCTGGCTGCTCTTCTAACAGCTTGTTTATGGCCTTGCCGACTCTTTCTCGCATTTGGGAAGCAGCCGCCTTTGTAAAGGTTACTACCAATAGCTTGTCTATATCAATGGGACTTTCAGCCGCAGTGACTTTTCTTGTTATTCTCTCTACCAGCACAGCGGTTTTACCGGCACCGGCAGCAGCAGCAATCAGTAGGTTGCTCGTGTCCGCAGTAATTGCGCTGTATTGTTCTGTGGTCCATTTGCCCTGACTCATTATTTGTCACCGCCTTGCTTTGTATTTGCAGGACTTAGCATTTCCCAGACTTCACTGTCCTTCTTGTCCTGCAAATTCCTATATTTGTTATCCTTCAACCTTGTATCAAACTGGCATATTGACATATAGTTGCAGTAGCTGCAAGGTATAGCCTTATTTTTCTTGTAAGGGCTGATGTCGATGCTTCCATCAATAATTTCCTCTCCCAGCTTGGTCAGCAGGGATTTTACATGGCGACGGAGTTGTTCAAACTGCTCAATGCTGGCAGCAGAAGATCGTCCCAAGGTCTGATCCTTATTTATTCTTGCAGGAATGATATCAGAATCTCCATCGATTTGCTCATCCATGTTTTTAATCAACTCAACATTTGAAAGCACAAGACCCTTCATCTTAAGCTGCTTCATGATTTCCTTCTCAATTTTCTCTGTATCTGTTTCTCTGCTTCCCCTTACCATTGGGTCATCCAGCCTAAAATAGAGCATACCCGCTGGAATTACAGGACCTTCTATATCACCAGCCCCCTTTTCCCAAAGGGCATCTAAATATGTAATAAGCTGTATCTGCAAGCCATGGTAAACATCAGAAAGCTTGAACTTCTTGCTTCCTGATTTATAATCTATAATACGCACATAGGTGCCGTCACCGGTCTTCATAGTATCTATGCGGTCTATTCTTCCATTTAATATAATTTTCTCACCCGACTTAAGCTCTATGGTAATTGGAGGCAAGTGATCACTGGCTCCAAAGCCCAATTCATGACCTAGGGGCTCAAACTTGCTTCTGCCTATGTGCTGTGCAATGACCCATACAGATCTGCCGGCTACCTTTTTCAATCTCTCTGCTATGTACTTATATCTTTTGGAACTATTAAGTGCGTTGCCCGGCAACTCCAAAAGCAGCTCTTCTACAAGCTTTGCTACGGCTTGCAGGCACCAATCCTTCTCTAGATTTCGCCAACTCATACCCTGAGCCTGGAGCAAATCTGCAAACCTCTCTATGACCTTATGCAGGAAGCTTCCCATATCAGGTGCTGATACCTCAAAGATTTGGCGCTCCTTTGCCTTCAATCCGTACTGAACGTAATATGCAAAAGGACAGCTGGCATATTTCTCAAAGCGAGAAATGCTGGAATAAATGCTGCTACCATATAGCTTGTGTACTCGCTCCCGCCTTATATTTTCTACATTATTGCTGTAGTTAAAGGCCGTCAGCGTACTGTGGCACTTGTCCTGCCACTTTTCTTGGTGTGCAAACCAGCTATAGGCATCCTTCCAAACTTCATTTATTTCAGTACCTTCCAGATGTTGTCTCATACTGGTTATAAGCTGATTAAAGGTTGGCCCCGCTGTCGCTATCAGATCAAGCTGGTTTTCTTTATTCAACTCTATATCGTTGTAAGATGCAAGACTTGGGAATAACCTGTGGAGTCTAGCTGTCACCATAGAAGGTCTCTGACTTCCTCCGTCAATATCAGCTATAGAATAGCTGATTCTTAGATAATCAGAGGGTGTAGTTAGGGTGGTATATACCATAAATTGCTGCTCAAAAGCCCTGCTGGTGGTATCCTTTGCCAGCTCAATACCTTGTTTAGCCAAGGTTATTCTGTCACTGTCCGTTAGCATACCATCATCCTTTATTGTAGATGGGAATACCCCCTCATTGGCACCAATTACAAATAGCGCCTTAACATTGTGGCTTTTGGTACGTTCTATGCTTCCAACTACCACCTGCTCTAAGGCAGGTGGAATAAGCCCAATCTTAAACTCTTCAAAGCCCGCAGAAATAATATCTGTAAGCTTATCTGCATTTAAAGTTTCAGCTCTCATAACCTCAACTATTTGGTCTAGAATCTCCATAATGATGTTCCAGATTTGTCCATACTCATTGGCTAAGTTTAATTGCTTCTCAGCCTTGAATTCTTCAATCATTAGCTCTATGCGCTGTGGTACTTGAAGCTCACATAAGTATTGATATAGGGCTGCACACTGCTCTTCAACGTTCTTTTTGCTCTTCAACTTGTCCTGCAAAGCGAGAAGTGGTCTTACTATTTCAAGCCTTATTTCATTTACACGTTTCAGCAAGGCAGTTTGATACTCAGAAGGTCCTCCACCATCAAAATTCGGGATATATATCCAATCCTCAGCTTTGGTCCAACGACTTCCTCTTATGCCACTTGCCATGATGTAATTTTCTATCAAATCTATGTCTTTTTTATCTATGCCTGTAAGTCCGGTTTTAAGGTATCTAAAAACCGATTCATAGCTCCAATTTTCTGTAAGTATCCTAAGTGCATTGATCAGCAGCTGTGCTAGGGGATGAGATGATACGTCCCTTTTGCTATCAATGAAGTAAGGTATTTCATACTCAGAAAATATAGCTTGTATAAGTTTTTGATAGCCCTCTAGGTTGCCTGTAACTACGGCTATGTCACTAAATTTCAGATTTTCATCCCTACAAAGCCTCAGTATATTTCTAGCTGTATTTTCAATTTCCGAGTAAATATTGGATGCCATGAATATGCTTATTATATCCTTGGTCTCTTCCTTAAAGGTCTTGTAGCTATAGCAATATAAATTCTGCTCCAAATGCAAAAGCGGCATACTATACTTATTGCTATCCTTACTGTTTAGACCTATTGGTTTTTCCATATGTATATTATTGATGCGGGCTAGCTTCATCAGTCTAGCCGCAGCATGTTGAGTGGGGCTGAATACATGTATATCATCTATGTCAGTAAAGTCCATTAGGCAATCTGCGCATAAAGTTACATTAATGCCTGCTGACTTGTTCATCAGCTTTTCTATTACTGAATACTCTTGGGGTGTAAAGCCCGAAAACTCATCTATGTAAAACTCAGCCTTATCAAATAAGCTGCAATGGTCAAGCTTATTGCAAAGCATTGCCAAATCATCATCTGTATCTATGTAACCGCTGTGAAGAAGTCCTTCAAATTCCTCATATATCAAAGCTATATCTTGGAGCTTATCAGCTAGCATAGGATTTGCTTCCTTATGCCTCTCTGCAGCTTGGTACAGCATTTCTGCTGTCAGCATATATCTCTTAAGCTCACTTATTATTCTATTTAACTTGTTAATAAAACCCTTGCGTTCGGAAGTCCTAGCATAAATTTTAAGCTTGTCCCTGTGCTTATCAATGGCTCTGTATAAAAGCATTGACTTTCCAGCAGAGTTGATATGAGTATGTACTACTCCCCCCGTTGAGGAAAACACACGATATGCCAAACGTCTGAAGCTTAGCACTTCAACTCCATTAATGCCGCTTGCCCCAAGCTTTTGGACCAAGCGCTGCTCTGCCTGCAGTGAAAACTGCTCCGGCACGATTATTATATAAGGACCGATGCCACCTGCCCCTAATTTTTGTTTTATATCCTCAAGACAAAAGCTGCTTTTACCGCTTCCTGCCCTGCCGTAAATAATGCGCAAACTCATACAAATACACCACCTATTGCGTTCTTAATGTATATTATATCATAAAGAAATGTGGACATAGAAAATCCCTTTGCCTTACTGCAAAGGGATTTTCTTGAAGTGCCTAAGACGGTTCCTATCACTTCTTATCTTAATCAAATTATAAAGCGTATTCGATGCAAATATAATGACAAATGACATGATTGGATATGCATAGCGCGAGCATGTGAAATACGGTAAATGCATCATATTAAAATATAGTATGATTAGCAGTAAAATCAGGCTTTCCCTTCTAAATCTGACTTTGTGTAAAACTATACTTCCTAATGCAAGCATTAACAATGTGACGTGAAGTATTTCCATTACAAAGAATGGAATTCCAAATACATCTTTAGAATAGTATGGTACATACCAGAAATAGTACGACTTCCCTAGGGTGTACCAATATATATAGGATAGCGGCTTCTTAGGGAAGTTTTTCTGTAACCTTTTGATTCCCGTTTCCGTCTCTATTTTATCATTTTCAATGATATTGCTTGAAGTCTTGTACCCTAAGGGATCCTTTGTTTGATCATAATTTATATAGGTTCCCTGCAAAAATGGATTCCCCGAAGATAAGGTAAGGGGTATAAATTTTGAGAAAACTACATAATTGCGAATACACCAGGGTGATATTATAGTTATACCGATAAATAATACTAGGAAGGTACGTATAATGACTTCTCTTGCACTATATTTATATACCATCCACATAGTGAGAATAACGATTGGATAGGCGAGAATTGTTGGCCTTATAAGTATTGCCAGTCCCCAAATTGCCCCTCCAAGCGCATAATAGTACAAGCTTTTACTTTTTATAGCCTTAATACTAACAAATATCAAGGATACCAGTAAAAACTTAAATACCACTTCTGTTAAAATCAGATTTGCACTAACTATCTCCGGAAGATATATTGCATTCAGAAAAATAGCAACTAATGCTATTTTGTCGTTAAAAATATCTTTGCAGATACGAAATATTAAATATAATGATATTACTTGTAGTAATCCTTGAAAGTATCTGACAGCGATAAGCCCATCAATTCTGCCAAATAGCTTCATAAAAAACGCCAGAAGAAATGGATACCCCGGCATAATAAAAACCGTTGGCTGATTTACATCATGATATACAAACATTTGCTTATCAAGCAGCGTCCATGCACTTCGAATGTATTTGACATCATCATTATCCATCTTTGCAAAGTCACCTAAATACCATTGTTCTCCGTAATATCCAATCACAACAGATTGTACCATTGCAAATAAAAGTAATATTAATATCAAGTAAATATAAGTCCTTGACTTCCTTACCTTTTCCATTTGATACCCCTATCCCTTATTAACCAAGAACGCGCCTGCAACAATAAGCAATACGCCAATCCAACGGTTCATAGTCACTGTTTCCTTAAAAATTAATATTCCGGCAATCAGCATAACCAAATAGCAAAGGCTCTGCAGCGGATATACAGAGGAAACATCTCTCTTGGACAAGACATACAGCCATATAAAGGTTGCAATTACGTAAGCTATCATTCCAAAAATAATATACTTATTCATAAGGATTTTAATAATATTTTCGAAGGTCAATTGAAACCCCGTCTGTGTTATCCCATACTTCCAAAACAATTGTCCAATTACTAATAAACTAATGTTTATCAGTATTAATATGTAAATCATTATTTACCTCACTGTAAAGCTTACTTTTAATAATACCTATTTCTTGCGTCAATCGAACTACCTTTGTCTTCATTCCTGAAAGCTTGATAGTCAAGTAAAATATGATAAGCATATTAAAAAGGGTACCTCCAAGAAAAAGAAAAGAGGGTCCATAATCAATTCCTACAAAGGATGCAATATATTCTAATAAGATTGGGCTTGCAGCAATGGTAAACAAAAATATACTAATTGAAAACCATAAGATACTGTACCCAAACTCCATCTTTCTTTGCTTGATGTAATAAAGGGTGATAAGCAGAAACAATAACGCTATAGCAATACAATATTTATAGATAGTCATTTTTACCTCCAAATGCAGCAGGGTTGCTGTTTCTTAACTTATTAAGCTTTGGAGTAACCAGTAACATAACGGTTACTTTTATTAAATAATATAGCCCATTCAGTAGTGAAATTGAAGATTTACCAGATAATCTGGGATTCATGTCAACTGGTATTTCTTTAATTCTTAATCCCATTTTATGTGCATACACAATAGCTTCAACCTCTGGATAATCCATAGGGTAGTACTGCGCAAATAAACTTATGGCTTTTTTGTTTATACATCTATATCCTGATGTTGTATCAGTAACCCTATATCTTATGAGTATAGAGACTAATTTGGAGAAAAAGTTGATTCCAAGATTTCTTGCAATACTTGGTTTATAATCGCTTTTTTCAACAAATCTTGATCCAATAATAACATCTGCTTCTTCATTCTCAATAGCTATAATAAGTTTGGACAAGTCCTTAACATCATGCTGCCCATCTCCATCTACTTGAATAGCTGCATCATAATCCATTTGGTACGCATATAAGAAACCAGCTTGCACAGCTCCACCAATCCCTAAATTAATAGGTAAATCAATGACCCTTGCTCCAGCTTCTCTCGCTACTCTAGATGTATCATCTCTGGACCCGTCATTCACAACAACAATATCAACATCTAAGCCTGAGGAGTTAATTGAATCAACAACGCATTTAATATTCTGTTCTTCGTTAAAAGCGGGAATTATTACTAACTTTTTCATAAAATAACCTTTCTCCAATGCCTTAAAAATAACTTAAATATTATCACGTAATATCATATCACAATATATGTAATTTTGTAAGTATTTTACTAGCCTAATGCCCTTCATTCCATCATTGCACTACATAGAAAAACCCTCTGCATTTCTGCTGAGGGTTATGAGCCACTTTATTTATGTTGTTTAGTATCTGTTTTTTAGACCTTCTTCATAAGCGTCTATCATCCTTTTAACCATTTCGCCGCCTACTCTGCCTGCATCTCTTGATGTGATGTCTCCATTATAGCCTTCTTTTAGATTTACTCCTATGGAGTTCGAAACTTCCATCTTAAATCTGTTTAATCCAGCTCTTGATTCCTTCCCTGCCATGTTTTTCACCTCCTGTAAAAGTAGTGTATGTAGTTTGAGGTTACAGTAATATCTTAAGCAATCTTAATAATATTACTCATGCAGTTACTGGAAGTATTGGCAGCTTTTTTACTTAATTGTTATTAAGCTGATTTGACTTCTATTTAAAAATCTTATAGGAAAAACACTGGTTCCAACTCCGCTGTCAATATATAAAAACTTATTGTTTTCTAAATTGTAGAATCCCTTGTCCAGCTCCGGAAACAACTTCTGTCCTGGTGCTACTATTGCCCCTACCCAGGGCAGCCTTATTTGCCCTCCGTGGGTATGCCCGCTCAAGGTCAAATCCGGTACAAAATCTTTATAATCATTGATAATCCATGGATCATGAGCTAGCATAACTGTATATATATCAGACTCGGCGCCTTTTAATGATTCATTTAAATCTAGCTGTCCCGAAGTCCAATCTGCCACACCACATAGATTTAAACTCAAATCTCGCACTTTTACAAATTCATTTGTATTATCTAGTATCTTTACCCCTCTATTGGATAACCCTATCATAAGATCTTCCGCCAAACCGCCGCGCCACTCATGATTGCCTGTTACAAAATATATCTTGGGATTAATGGCGGCAATACCCTCCACTAATTTATATACATTTTCTAAATCCTTTGTATTATCATCAATTAAATCTCCGGTAATCACTATCAGATCCGGCTGTGCTTCCTGCACCAGCTTAATTAGCTGCTGATTGCTGTTCATGCTTTTCTTGTTATGTATGTCACTTATCTGAAGAAGTCTGATGCTCGAACCTTCCGGCAGCTTATCTGTATTGATTGAAACCTCTTCCAGCTTGGTAAAATTAACCCCTAGAAACACATTGGCTACACACACAATCATAACAATTACAAAAACCAATACTACTTTATTAAAAACTTTCTTTATATTCTTCATTATATCGTCTCACTTCTATTAGATTCCATTTATTAGTTACCCTCTTTATCAATTTGAACAATAGCCTTTTCCATTTCTTTTATGGACTGCTTTATTCCACCAAAATCATCGTTACTATGATGAATTTCAGACTTTATTCCCAATACCTGATCTATTATTCCTACTACCTTTTCTACGGTCACAGGCTTAATAATAAAGTGCTTAGCTCCATTCTTTATAGCACCTACAACCATGCTTTTCTGTGACATAGCACTTATCATTACAATCTTTGCAGCTTTATCCATTGAAATTATCGCTTTGACAGCGTCTATTCCATTCATCCCAAACATTGTTATGTCCATTGTAACTAAGTCAGGCTTATAAATCATATAGTTTCTTAAGGCTTCCTCTCCATCTCTAGCTTCAGCTACGACATCATGTCCCGCTTGCTTGAGTATGGCTTTTATAAGTGCTCTCATAAAATAGGTATCGTCGACAACCATTATTCTTGCCATTTCATCACCATCTACTCAAAATTTTTGAAAGCCTTAAACTACTATATAATATTACCATGAAGCACCCTCTTCCACAAGATTCGACTTCTTTTTTATTAAGAAGGGCTCTGCTCAGTCATAAACCCAGCAGAGCCCTTTATTATTATTTGTCTTCTGTTGCCTTTGCGGCTTCTTTCACAACTTTTTCTACCATTTCCGCTGGTTTGAGATTTTTAGCAAATATATCCATCAAGTTTATGCCAGTTAGTGCATTTACTGTTTCAGGAAGAGTGGCTAGTATATCTGTTACGTAGCCCGAAACCTTTGCAGCACCCTTGCCCTCACCGCTGCCACCATCAAGAATAACAATCTTTTCTGTCCTAGACAATGGCTCAGCTATAGCTCTTGCAAGCTCTGGCAGCTTCTCAATTATCATTTGGCTTACAGCTGCATCATTGTATTGCTTATATGCCTCCGCCTTTTTCATCATAGCTTCTGCTTCAGCTTTACCCTTTTCTCTGATAATTTCAACTTCTGCCATACCTTCTGCTCTTCTGGCTTCAGCCATCGCATTACCTTTTAATTTAATTCCCTCTGCTTCTGCCATGGAATTTTGAACTTCCTTGTAACGATCAGCATCTGCTTGCTTTCCTCTACTATACTGATCAGCATCTGCCAACTTCATGACAGTCGCTTCCAGTTCCTTCTCTTTACGGATTGCTTCCTGCTCAGCAAGTTCAATTTCCTTTTGCTTTATAACAATCTGAACCTGCATCTTTTCTCTTTCAACTTCCTGCTGTACCTTGCTGGCTTCTATTTCATACGCAAGGTCGGCTTTTGCTTTTTCTGTTTCTTGCTCTTTTCTGTATAGCTGAACCTTCAGCTCTTTATCCTTGGTAGATTCTGCAATTTGTGTTTCCGAGATAATAAAAGCTGCTTGCCCTAATCTGTTTGCTTCTGCAGTTTGAATCTTTGTTTCCTTATTAGCTTCTGCTTCTGCAATCAATGCATCTCTTTTTACTTCAGAAATTCTCTTTTTACCAAGAGCTTCCAAGTAACCATTTTTGTCGCTAATATCTCTAATTGTAAATGCTTTAATTTCAAGACCCATTTCTGCTAAATCTAAGGCTGCGACCTCTTGTACCTGAGACGCAAACTTTTCTCTATCCTTGTAGATTTCTTCCATAGTCATCTTGGATATAATTTCTCTTAGCTTACCTTCCAATACGTCTTTGGCAGTATCTTTTATTACTATTATTGTTTCTTTTTCTCTTCCTGTATTAAACTGCTCAACAGATGCTAGTATTGACTCCTTGTCTGATTTAACCTTTATTACAGCTACTCCATCTGCGGTGATATCAACGCCTTGTTCTGTCAAAGCTCCATCTGTTCTAACCTCTATCTTCATGTTTTCCAGAGATATTTGGTCTGTTTTCTCTAGAAGGGGAATAACGAATCCACCGCCACCTGAAATTACTCGTTTCTTTAAACCGGTGACGACCAAAGCCTTATCCTGAGATACCTTTCTCCACATTGTCAATATTGCTAGAATCAATAAGAATATGACCCCCAATATTGTCAATACGATAGGTAGTGTGCCTGATAAAAATCCCATTTACATGTTACCTCCTTTTACTTCTTTTACATAGAATGTGTTTTTGTTTATCTCTATAATAACTACAGGCACACCACTTATAATCATCTTGCCGTCAATGGATTTAGCTGGTGCACTGTAGGTATTGCCCTCTACCGTATAGTGTATTTTGCCGAATTCTTTGTTCTTCATGTCCAAGGTCGCGTAGGCTAGACTTCCAACTAACTCTGCCTGTGCAACAGCACTGGTGTTTTGCGCTCTGGTAAGTGGAACTATAATCAAGCGAAACAACAAATAAGAGACCATCAGACCAAGGCATGTCGCTACCGATAATGCAATTAAAGCATTATAGCCGTTTTTTAGAAATATCATGCCCGCTCCGCCGAATACTGTGATAAATGCGGCAATAGTTACAGGCTTCAAAGGTGATACTATAGTTCCAGACATATCGCCGTGATTTATCCCATGAATCTCACTTATACCATCAAGGTCTATGTCAGAACCTGCATCAATATCAATCTCCAAATCTGCATCTCCACCTACCCCTGCAAAGTCCAATAAATGACCTACGATAAAGCTGATTACAGTATATAAAACCCCTGTAACAAAACACACCTGAAACAATATAAGCATACCGGTCTCTCCTTTCTTTTATAGAAGTAATCATAACCCTTATATGTTTATGTTAGCTAATTTATTAATATTATTTTGAAGTTTCATACAATTCCACTTCCTAATAATACTATGTTTTACCATATCCTTCAATTTGATATTTGTAGAATTGTAATTATAACATGTATTCTATAGATAATATTCTCCCACAAAGTAATGATTACTGCATAACGCTATAGTCATTATTTTACATCGTATTTGTAAATACTTCAAGCTTCTAATTTGTTTTAATATAATTCATTATTGTTAAATTTTTGATTTGCATCCCTATATCTATATATCTCTATGATTATCTACATATATATCCTGTTATCGTAATTTACCTGTTGTAATAGAGTATTCAATACTGTATTATGAATTTGAGGTGATTATTTTGGAAACAAGAGAAAAAAACTTTGATGATATAATAAATGATTTGTGCCTAACCGATGAAATAAAGGTATCGGATATTCCAAAGATTGATTTATATGTGGAGCAAGTGATTGGCTTTATAGAGGATCAAATGTGTTTTGTAAAAAGAAATGAAAATGATAAGCTGATAACCAAGACCATGGTAGGTAATTACACCAGAGATGGTGTGCTTATGCCCTCGAAAAATAAGAGATATAGCAAGAACCATATAATAATGCTGATACTTATATATAACCTAAAGCAGATTCTTTCTATTGAGGATATCAAAACCTTGTTTAGCCCGATTATGAAGGACATTAATACTGATGCGGACGATGTGATTCCCTTAGAGGATATTTATTCTACCCTGTTGGAGATTAAGTCCATAGAATTTGAAAGCTTTGGAGAACTATTTAATGAGAAATTTAAGCTTATACAAGAAAGATTAGAGCATGTTGAGAGTCAGGACAAGGATATAGCCGAAATTTTTCTTACCATCATTATGCTAATCGCACAGGCTAACGCACAAAAGAGAATGGCCGAGAAGCTGATAGACAAATACTTTAAAAAATAGAGGTGAGTTCCAAGATATGATGCAGAAAATACAATATGAAACTGAAAGATTATTATTAAAAGTGTTGGATGAATCCTATGCAGATAAAGTGTTGGATTATTATAAAAGAAACAGAGATTTCTTGGGGGAGTGGGAACCCATTCGCGATGCTAGCTTTTATGAGGCAGAATACCACAGAAACCAGCTACAAATTGATTCTTCATGCATTAAAGACGGCAATGCCTTGAGATTATGGCTATTTAAGAAAGAAGAACCTGATAAAATAATTGGTGCTTTTGCATTTAACAATATTGTTAGGGGAGCGTTCTTATCCTGCCATTTAGGATATAAGCTTGATAAGGATGAGCTCAACAAGGGCTACATATCTGAAGCTATAAAAAAGGGCATAGAGATCATATTTGATGAGTATAAGCTACATAGAATAGAGGCAAACATAATGCCTAAAAACAAAGCATCCTTGAGGGTTGTAGAAAAATTAGGCTTCTACAACGAAGGTCTGGCATATAAATATCTTAAGATACATGGAAAGTGGGAAGACCATATTCACATGGTGCTGTTGAATGACAATGCTTAAGTAAAAGACCTCTATTCGATAACGAATAGAGGTCTTTGATTATAATTGTCTTATATTTTTTCTACCTTCATGCCTGTTTCATGTCCGTTTAAGTCTTGGATTTCAAGACCTTCTTCAGTCACTCTTTCTATCTTTTCAGCTAGAGTTTCGTTCATGATATAATCTCTAAACATTTCTACAGCATCGGCGATTTCATCATCACCGTTGAAGCTTATGCTTATTTTATCCATCATTTCAAAGTTAGCTATCTTTCTCATTTGCTGTACCTTGGATATGAACTCTCTTGCATAGCCCTCATCGATTAGTTCCTTTGTAAGAGTTGTGTCGATAATGATGAAGAGGTTGTTTTCCATAGCTACAGTGAAGCCTTCTTTGGCAGCTATCGTTATCATTACAAATTCCTTGTCAATTTCCATTGGTTCTCCATCAAGGTCTATTGTAATTTTCTCTCCTGCCTCAAGCTTTGGAGCATATACTGCTGCATCCAGCTTACTTAAAGCCGGTGCCATTAGCTTCATCTTAGCACCTAATACAGGTCCTAAAGTCTTGAAGTTTGGTTTCAAGGTGAAGTTCATGTAATCATTAAGATTTTTTGCAAATACTACGTCCTTTACATTCAATTCTTCTTGAATAAGTGGTTTAACATAGGATATAAGCTCTTCATACTTGCCATCAATCATTACCTTTTGTATTGGTTGACGAACCTTTATTCTTACCTGCTCTCTTGCACCTCTACCAAGCCCTACAAGATCTCTCACCAGATCCATCCTCTCTTCAAGAGCCTTGTCTATTAGCTCTCTGTTGAGTTCTGGATATTTTGCCAAGTGTACAGAGGTTTCACCCGTAAGATTTCTATAAATCTCCTCCGACATAAATGGAGCAAAAGGAGCTATCATCTTGGATATGCCTATCAATATTTCCATTGTAGTATTATAAACCGACTTCTTATCCTCTGTCAGCTCCGTTTCCCAGAAACGTCTTCTGGAACGTCTGATGTACCAATTGGATAAGTCTTCACTTACAAAATACTGTATTTTTCTAACTGCCTTTGTAAGATCGTATACCTTAAGCTCTGCTTCTACTTCCTCAAGCAGGCTGTTGAACTTGCTAAGCACCCATCTGTCTAACTCAGGTCTGTCTTTATACTCTACAAGGAATTCCTTTGGATCGATGTTGTCGGTGTTGGCATAAAGTGTAAAGAAGGCATAAACATTCTTTAGAGTTCCAAAGAATCTGCTGAGTACTTCCTTCAAGCCATCCTCGTCAAACTTAGTTGTAGCCCAAGCTGGAGAAACGTACAACATATACCATCGGAGTGCATCTGCACCGTATTTATCCATCAATTCAAAAGGATTGACTATGTTGCCTAAAGACTTTGACATCTTTTTGCCTTCCTTATCAACTATGTGACTGTTTACCAATACCCTCTTATAAGGTGATTTACCCATCACAAAGGTTGATATTGCAAGCAATGAATAGAACCATCCTCTTGTCTGATCAATTGCTTCACAGATAAAATCTGCTGGGAACAATTCATCAAAATTCTCTGCATTTTCAAAAGGCCAATGATGTTGAGCAAAAGGCATGGCACCACTGTCAAACCAGCAGTCTATAACATCCGAAACCCTTGTCATTGTGTCTCCGCACTTCGTACACTTTATGTGAACATCATCAATGTATGGTCTGTGCAGTTCTATAGTCTCATCAATATCCTCTATAGCTCTCTCTACCAATTCTTTTCTTGATCCTATGGACTCAAAATGACCGCAGGAGCATCTCCATATGTTAAGTGGAGTTCCCCAATATCTGCTTCTTGATATCGCCCAGTCGTTTAGGTTTTCCAGCCAGTTGCCGAAACGCTTCTCCCCGACATAATCCGGATACCATTCTATGGTGTTGTTATTAGCTATCAATTGATCCTTAAGCTTTGTCATTTCTATATACCAGCTAGGTCTAGCATAGTAAAGCAGTGGAGTTTTGCATCTCCAGCAATGCGGGTAGTTATGTTCCATCTTTTCTTTCTTGAAAAGCTTGCCTTCTGCTGCTAACCACTTTATGATATCCAGGTCTGCATCCATTACGAATTGACCTTCCCAAGGGGTTGCTGTAAACTTTCCTTCTCCATTAACAGGCTGTAATACAGGAAGGTTATATCTTCTACCTGTTTGATAGTCGTCTTCACCAAAGGCTGGAGCGGTATGAACGATACCAGTACCATCTTCAGTTGTTACATAATCAGCAACCGTCACATAGAAAGCCTTCTTATCAGTTTTAACAAAAGGCATCAATTGCTCATATTCCATGTATTCCATATCCTTGCCAGTCATTTCTTCAAGGACTTCGAACTCTTCACCTAATAGCTTTTTGGCAAGGTTCTTTTCTATATAGTAAACTTCATCATTTTGCTTTACCTTTAAATAAGTTTGTTTAGGATTAACTGTCAAAGCAACGTTAGAAGCTAAGGTCCAAGGCGTAGTAGTCCAAACTAGGAAGTACTCATCTGCATCCTTTTTCTTAAACTTTACATACACAGTATTTGTCTTTATTTCCTTGTATCCCTGCGCAACCTCATGAGAAGCTAACCCTGTTCCGCAGCGCGGGCAGTAAGGAAGTATCTTGTGACCCTCATATATCAGACCTTCCTTATTAAATTTGTCTAATATATGCCATTCTGTTTCGATATAGTTGTTGTGGAAGGTTACATATGGGTCATCTAAATCTATGAGATATCCCATTTGCTCCGTCATGTCTTGCCAAAGTCCAACGTACTTGAAAACTGAGTCACGGCACTTTTCATTGAATTCTTTTATACCGTATTTCTCAATATCTTGCTTTCCAGATATTTGAAGCTCCTTCTCGACCTCGATTTCAACAGGTAGACCGTGAGTATCCCAGCCTGCTTTTCTCTTTACTTGATAACCCTTCATTGTCATATAACGACATACTGAATCCTTAAGAGTTCTGGATATTACATGGTGTACACCAGGCTTTCCGTTTGCTGTCGGAGGACCCTCATAGAATATAAAGGATTCTGCACCCTCCCTTGTTTCTATACTTTTTTTCAGCAACTCAATTTCTTTCCAATATTCTGAAACTGATTTTTCTCTATCTGAAACCTGCTGGTCAGACAAGAATTTAAACTTTTCCATATACAACACCCTTTCCTATAGTTTTTTATAAAAAATAAAGTCCCTGACTAATGTCAGGGACGATTTAACGCGGTACCACCCAAATTACCACAGCTTTCCTTTGCAAATAGCAAAGTTAAACTGCAGTCTCTCAAGCATATAACGCATGCCTGCGTGGTGCCTTACTTACTTTTCAGGCATCCGGCTCCAAGGTGATTTTCTCCTATGAATTAGCAATAATCTTTCACCAACCGATTATCTCTCTACAGCATCTTCCTAGGCTACTGTCCTCTTCATGACCGTTTACATATAATTATTATTGCTAATTATAACATATTTTATGTAATTGTCAAGATGTTATAGCTTGTCCTCTGTGCATATTATTTTGATTGGCGCTATTATTTGCTGTAAGCCTCACGCTTTGGTTTTATACATAATGCTACATTTTCCGTTTACATATAATTACAACAGTGTTAAAATTTAATTGCACAATAAAGGGAGGTCATATAATGAGAAAAACGCTAGCAGTGCTACTTATAGCATTGATCATGACTACAATGTTTCCTATTACACAGATACATGCTGCAACAAAAACAGCAGCTGCATATCTTGCCGATGGTAACAAGTTGCTGTCACAAAATAAATATCAGGACAGTATCAAGGCTTTTGACTCCGCATTAAAGCTTAACTCAAAATACACTGAAGCTTATGTAGGAAAAGGCCGCGCTCAATATGGCTTAGGAGCCTATGAGGACTCAGTTAAGTCCCTGGATAAAGCTGTCTCCCTTAATAAAAAATATGCTCCAGCATTTTATTACAAGGGTTTAGCACTTTTAGAGCTAGACAAATTGCCTGAATGTATAAGTGCATATAATATAGCCATAACACTTAACCCCAAATATGCAGAAGCCTATAATGACAAAGGGTTTGCTTTGGAATTTAGCGAGAAATACGATGAAGCCCTTGCTGCCTATAACACTGCAATAAAGCTTAACAGCAAGCTAATAGGTGCATATATAAATAAAGCAGCTATATTATTAACACATTACAAGAAGTTTAATGATGCTAATGTTGCCATTGATGCCGCTTTAAAGCTTAGTGTAAGCAATGCCAGTGCATTATACATCAAAGGTGAAATACTCCAGGAGCTTAATAACCATACACTTGCTATAACATATTATGATAAGGCTATAAAGGCAAACTCACAGGCGCCTATTTATTATTACAACCTGGGTTACTCTCAATTTGCTTTGAAAAAATATTCTGAAGCAGTTGTTAATATCAGTAAAGCAATTGAACTATATCCAAAGGGGTTAACTCCCAACACAGACTCCTATTATTATAGAGGTCTTGCGTATAAAAATATTGGAAAATATGACTTAGCAATAAAAGACTTGAACAAAGCTGCACAAATAAACCCCAGCTATTTAGATACAATTAAGGGGACTATTGATAACTCTAAATATAACAATGTTTTCCTAGATATGGAGCTTTCTATTCCGAAAGAGTGGTCTCTATCTAACCTAGACCTTCAGACATTAATTAAAGTGCTTACAAATATGGATAATATAGAAATACCCGAGTTATACTTGCCTGTTATCGCAAGTAAATTCCCTGTAGGAAGTACTGTAGCTGCTAATCCTGCCTTCATGTTAATTCTGCAGAACTTATCCGCTTACCCAGAATTAAAGGCAGGCAGGGATTATTTGCCTCTAATTCTTACTATTATTTCACAGCAGAGAGCATACAAATATGACTCAAATTTTGAAAAGGTCACTATTGATTCTGTAAGCTTCGATGTTTTACGCTGCAGAACCGAAGAGGGCAGCGTTATGATTTATCAAAATCTATATGCTACTGTATATAGAGGTCATGCCATATGCTTTGCATTAACATTTACGAATGAAACCGAGTTACCAGAATTAGAAAGCATACTACAGACTGTGAAATTCAAGAAGTAACATTCAAAAAAGCCGTGTTAGCGGCTTTTTTTATTTCAATATTTCATAGCTTCTATCAATTTTAATTATGGCACTGTATTCAGGATACTTCTCCTTGATAGCGTCCGACACATCCTTGGCAACCTTTTTCTCATCCCGTTCCGCTACCTCATAGGGAATTACCATATCAAAAATTACATTGCAGTGGCAATCATCTCCCACTATTCTTAAATCGTGAATGGATAGCTCCATGCCGCATTCCACTAATACGCCAATAATTTGCCGATGTACCTTTTGCACTACCTTATCATCCGTATTAATAGGATCCATGTGCATTACTAGATGAATACCCATTTCCTTCGATATTTCCTGCTCTGCCATGTCGATTAGGTCATGAGCCTCAGTGATATCCATGCTGGCAGGGATTTCTGCATGAAGAGAAACCACACAGCGATTAGGTCCGTAATTATGTACAATGATATCGTGTACCCCTATTACTTTTTCGTAAGATAAGGTTCTCTTCATAATTTCACTTACAAACTCAACATCCGGAGCATCTCCCAGTAATGGGTTAAGGGTCTCTTTTGTAAGATTAAAACCTGAATACATAATAAACAGTGCTACTGCTATACCTATATATCCATCTATAGGGAAGGTTATCCATATGGACAGTACCAAAGATACCAATACCACAGATGTAGTAATTACATCACTCAAGCTGTCCATGGCTGTTGCTTCCATAGCTTTGCTGCCGATAGTCCTTCCTATCTTTCTATTGAAGAAGCTTAGCCATATCTTCAAGACAATTGAGAAAGACAAAAGTATAAAGGTTAACCAGCTAAATGCGACTATCTCTGGGTTCATCACTCTTTCTATAGAGCTTTTGATGAACTCAAAGCCTACCATTATCACAAGGAATGAAACGATTAGTGCAGATATATATTCTATTCTGCCATGACCAAATGGATGCTCCCTATCCGCAGGCTTATTGGTTATCTTGAAGCCTACCAATGTAATAATCGAAGAAGCTGCATCGGTTAAGTTATTGATTGCATCTGCCATAACCGCAATGCTATTTATATATAAACCTACGGACAGCTTGCCTGCAAAAAGCAGTGTGTTAGCAATTATGCCAATAAAGCCACCCAAGTAGCCATATGCCTGCCGCACATTACTATCACCTGTTTCCTCGTGGTTTTTCACGAATCTTTTTACCAAAAAATTAGTTAACAAGAAATCACCCCGTCTTTAATAAAGCTTAAAGTATATTGTAACACAAAAGCTTTATATATATAACGACAAAAAAAACCTTGCATTTGTGAAATTAACGGGTTCCGTTTTGAGGTACAAAACGGAACCCGTTAATTTTAAAATACAAAGCTTTTATTATATACTCACTTTATCGTGCTCTTTAGCTGCACTGACCAATAGGAAGACCGCCGTCAATATGTGCATGATCATACCCACAAAAGGTATCCATGCTATGCAAGAGGTTATTATACCCAAGGTGCTGGGCGCTTTATCCAGATTCTCTTGGTTGCAGTAAACAAGTGTTATTATATGAAGAATAAGCATCACCATTAGAGGCAAATACATAAAACTTATAACTGTAATACCCCCTAAAAAAGGTATTCCCAAGAATGCCTCCATGGCTCCTGTGACCCATTTGAGTATCTTAGCCGTGCTCATAATTTTCCTCCCTGCAAAATGACATATCCTACTTTAATATATTTCGCATACAAGAGATTTATTCCAAGTTCTTGACATAGTATATGGCTAGCTGGGTTCTATCCCTAAGGCTAAGCTTTTCCAGCAAAGTTGTTACATAATTCCGTACAGTGCCCTCGCTAAGGTAAAGTTTATCCGCAATTTCTTTATTTGCAAGACCTTCCCCTACTAATTTAAGTACATCCCATTCTCTTTCTGTAATGTCCAGCTTCTTCTGCTGCTTCTTTTTATCATCCTTAAGCATCGAAGTAAGGCTCTCTGCCACTTCTCTTTCCAGAACCACACTGCCCTTGTGAACTGCTCTGAGACTCTCAATGATGCTGTCTGAAGATTGATTCTTCAGCATATAACCGGTAGCTCCATTTTTGATAGCCTCTTTTATATACTCATCATCCTTGAAGGTCGTCAGTATAATAACTTTTATATTACTAAACTGCGATCTAATAAGCTTAGTGCCCAGCACGCCATCCATGACTGGCATCCTTATATCCATAAGCACTATGTCAGGTTGATGCCGCCCGCATAGTTCCAAAGCCTCTTGCGCATTTGGCGCTGTCCCAACCACTTCCATGTCTGCTTCCATGCCGATTAGTATCTTGAGGCTGTCTCTTATCAGGGCGTCGTCATCAACAATTAATACCTTCATACTATTACCTCCAAAGAATTCTTAATAGGTATTACACAAACTATAAGAAAACCATTGTCCTTACTAAAGGCTATTGTACCGCCTGCATTCCAAACTCGCTCCTTCATTCCGCCGATGCCAAAGCCTTCTTTGAATTCCCCACTACTCACGCCGTTGTCCTTAATTTGTAGTCTTACAAATTTATAATTAACATCAATATTGATATCTACCTTCGTTGCTTTTGAGTACTTACTGACATTTGTTAAGGCTTCTTTGATATTATTATGCAATATCTGCATAATATTTACTGGGAGTTCGGAGAAATCCCCTGTGGTACTAAGCTCCACAGAACAATAGTTAAAGTTCTCAATAACTTGCCTTATATATTCTATGCCAAGCTTTCCCTCAGGCTTGATGTTGTGCACCGTATCTCTCATTACCGTTAGTGTACTAGATAATGCTTCTATAGAATTGCCTAAAAGCTCCGTTGCCTTAAGCTCATCTTTATTGTAGAGCTTCCTCACTGCCTGCAGCTGCATAAGTATACCAGCTATACTGTGCCCTACATGGTCATGGATTTGTCTTGCAATTCGGTTGCGCTCCTTTATTTCTGCCATATGAGCAGCTTCCTCCGCTGTATTCACCAGCCTTGCTTTGGCTTGCTCCAGCTGATAGGAATACTCTCTTTGCTTGTCAAAGCTGTTTCTATAAAGTTCTTCCTTAGCTTGTAAAATACCCTTTGTATATGCGAATATATAACTCAAACTTGCAATGAAGAGGAAGTTTATCAGGCCTTGAGACTTCAGCGCAAACAATCCAATAAATAGGATTGCTACTACCCCTATATGGTACTTCTTGCTTACTAAATCATACACCATTAACCCATATAAGATGGAAAATGCAGGTTCTAAGCTAATACCAAAATATATAATAAACCCTTCTAAAACAAAAAGTACTACGCCGCCGCCGAACTTTTCTCTATAAACGCTGGAGGCTGCTGCTAATAACAGTACTACAACCTCCATATACTCAATGCTAGAAGCTATCACAAGATTTGCAATTACATATCCAAAAAAAGCAAGCTTTAAAATATAATTCATATTGTGTACTCCATGACCATCATATTCTTTACCTAATAATATCATATATTAAGCTGGCATGAAAAGTAGAGGGACGCTGTGGGCAGCGTCCCTCTACTTTAGGCTTTCATCATGATCTTTTTGTTTGAGCCTATTATCAAAAATACCAAGGTAAATAGCATTAATATCCCGATCTCCGATTTAATGTCATACAAAGAACTGCCCAATAGCAGCTTTTCACTGGCATTCAGAACCCATGTAACCGGTGTGAAATTTGAAAGCTGCTGCAGTGCCTTTGGCATAATTTCTTGAGGCCAAAAGGAGCCCCCTAACATGCACATAGGTATTGTAATTAGATAAGACAAGGCATTGTCTTGCCTAAGATCCTTTGAAAAGCTGCTGATAGCCATTCCTAAAGCTACAGCGGTTAGTGCAAATATTGAAAACAAAATTAGTAAGCTGCCTACTGAAGGACCCATATCTGCCTTGAAAATAAATACCAATATAAAAAATATGGCACATACCTGCATAAACATGATTGCAATGTAGCTCAAAAGGTTTTGTACAAAATAGCTTCTGCTTGAAATAGGGCTTGAAAGAATCCTGCCATAGGTCATAAGCTGCTTATCCTCAAGGACCAAGGTAGCGGCGTTTGAAGACATAAATAGCATAAACATTACCATGAAGCCCAAGCTTATATAGGTATTTGTCTTTGTATCATTTTCTGAGTTTTCTATATTAATATAATCTGCAGAAACCATATTGCTCAGATAGAGCTCCATCCCTTTATAAAAGGCTTCTTCATTACCTTTTGTTACCATAGCAATATTCTTAGAGGAATTTATAAAGCTCTCAGTATAGAACTTGATGGCTGCAGAGGTATTTGTCTCTTTTAAGCTATAGGTCTGAAGCTTTACGTCCATGCCTTGAATTAATTTCTCTGTAAAACCCTTATCTATTTTGATAGCATAATCCAGCTTGCCGTTTGTCAGCTTTTGTTTAATATCCTCTTCCTGCAATTCAACAAGGTTGGCACTACTTTGCAAATTTTCCTTAAGGATTCCTGTCAGCTTTGTATTGTCCTCATCAATTATTGTTACATTTAGTGAAGAGGCGCCGCCTAAGGCAAACATGGAAAAGGCAATAAATATTATAGGAAGCAGCAGCATGACTATTAAGGTAAACTTATCTCTGTATAATCTTTTTAGGTTGTTTGTAAATATTGTCAATTTGCACTCCTCCTTTCTGTAAAGCCTGCAATTATAAAGGCGACTATGGTAATTACCCATATTCCAAGTACAGCATTCATAGTCTGAGTTGCTGAGCCGTTGTATATTGTATTAAACATCGCCTGTTGTGCCATATAGTTTGGAGCAATAGACCCCAGCCTTTCAAGTGCAGGACTCATTTGGCTTGCCGGGAAGTATCCCCCTGAGATAAATGTCATGATATTTACTCCAAAATTAAGCAGCGCTCCTGTTGCTTGAGGATTCTTGCCTAGATTTGATACCATCATTCCCAATCCAACTGCCATTAGGCTCGAAGAAAAACATATAAAGAGAATAAACAAAATGTTTCCACCCCAGTTTACCTTATAAGCCAGCTTAGTAAAAATTATTATTATTATAGATTGCAAAAATATGGTGACAACGTTTCCAAGTAACTTTCCTAGTATGACTTCTGAGTACTTAATTGGAGCACTAGCCAATCGTATACTGGTTTTATACAGCTTTTCTTCCTTTAATGCAAAGTTGCCGTAGGCAGTTCCGTACATGATAGTCATGACAAGCATAGTAACTGCATAATAGTCTATAGCTCTAGGCGCATTTCCCTCTGTAGTAATTGATATCTCTTGCAGATTATCGAACATCTTATAGGGTATGACTGAATTATCCATCCGTCTCATTGCCATCTGTGCACTAGTACCATTTACAAAACCATTCATTATACTTTGAACTATTGAGGATCTAAAGCTGCCATATTTACTGCTGTATATTTCTAATTCAGCCTTTTCACCCTTTTGTATTTTATCAGAAAAGCCCGCTGGCAATATGATTAAAGCAGTTGCACTGTCCTTCTTAATAAGCTCAAAGGCTTCTTCCTTTGATTGTACTGTCTTGACTTCAATAAGCCCTGTAATTTCCTCGGAGCTCAGGAAATTCCCAAAGGTATCTGCCATAAATTTCTTATCCTCATCCAAATAGCATACTGTGGTTATGCTTATACTGTTTGGGCTAAATATCCCCCCCAAAGCGCTTCCCAAGATGAGAATTAGCATTATAGGCAATAACAGCATCAGTGTAAGGGTCTTATAGTCTCTAAAATGTCGCAGTATGGTGTAGTAAGCTATATTTAAAGCCTTCATATCTCTTCCCCCTAATCCCTGAGCGTTCTTCCGGTTAGTGTCAGGAAGACTGTTTCAAGTGTGGGCTTCTCTATATTCATTGATAATATGTCTACATCCGTAGCTACGATGCAATCTATAATTCTGCTTAGGTTTTTACTGTCTTTCTCAGAAACTATAGCAAGAACATTGTCTTTGAAAACACATTCCTTCACACCAGATACCTGTTTAATGCAATCTATTAATGTATAATTAATAGAAGACAATTCAATTTCAATTCTATCCTCTACTGTGACAAAAGCTTTTAGCTCTTCCTTTGTGCCTTGTGCAATTACCTTACCGTGATCCATAATTGCGATTCTGCTGCACAGCTCTTCAACCTCTTCCATGTAATGAGAAGTATATATTATACTGGAGCCCTTCCTGTTCAATTCCTTAACAGCCTCCAAAATATGGTTTCTTGACTGGGGGTCTATCCCGACCGTAGGTTCATCCATAATTATAAGCTTAGGCTGATGGACGATAGCACAAGCTATGTTTAGTCTTCTTCTCATACCGCCGGACAACTTCTTCGCTAAGTCCTTTCTTCTATCCCAAAGTCCTGTAAATTCTAGAGCTTCCTGTACCCTGCTCTTCAGCAGCTCACCCTTTAATCCATATAGCTTTGCAAAAAAGGTGATGTTTTCATAGCAAGTAAGGTCCATGTATAAAGCCAAGTCCTGAGGTACTATCCCTATATCCTTCTTTATACTGCTGTCATTCCCGTCAAATTCCTTGCCAAATAACAGTATCTTTCCTTTATCCTGCTTTTGCATTCCTATGATGCAGTTGATAGCGGTGGTCTTGCCAGCGCCATTTGGGCCAAGCAAACCAAATATCTCCCCATTATCAATGGATAAATCGATATTATCTACTGCCAAAAAGTCTCCATACCTTTTGACAAGATTCTTTATTTCAACTACCACAAATACCACCCCTTGTTAATTATTCATCTATACTAATATCATATAAGATTAATCGGCTTGTTAATAATGAAAAAAGCACTAAATAATATGACATTTGTCACATTATTTAGTGCTTAACAATTTCTTATAAATTCAATGCTTTATTTAATGCTTTTACTACCTGTTCAGTCTGAAATGGTTTTTCTACAAAATCAACAGCCCCAAGCTTTATCGCTTCTACAACAATAAATTGCTGACCCATTGCACTGCACATAATAACCTTTGCATTCTTATCATATGAAATTATTTCTTTCAAAGCGGCAATACCATCCATTCCTGGCATAGTTATATCCATAGTTATCGCGTCAGGCTTCAATTGTTTATATAATTCTACAGCCTCTATTCCGTTTTCCGCTTCCCCTACCACTTCAAAGCCGGCCTGCGAGAGGATCTTTATCAGCATTCTTCTCATAAAGCCTGCATCATCAGCTATGATTATCCTTGGATTCATTATCATTACTCCTTGTTTCTATAATAGCTTATAGAATATTATTATAGCACTGTTTTCATAAAATTCAATCAAAGAATTTATACAGGTATCTATAAAAGTTCTTATAGTTGTCCTCCTGAAGAAGGAACGACTGAAGGATCTTAAGTAATAGAATAGATTCTTCGCTCTGCTCAGAATGACAATATTGTGTTTTTCATATTATAATAATGTTAATATTTCCGCCTTAATATCACTAAATTCCTTAGAGGTCAAAAGTTCTCTGCCTCTCGGTCTTTCTAAGTTTATAATGATTTCCTTTTTTATAACTGCTGGTCTTTCTGACAGAATATATATCCTATCAGACAAGTATATGGCTTCCTCAATGTCATGGGTGATAAATAATACCGATGCCTCCAGCTGCCCAAGTACCTCTAGCAGCCATTGGTGCATCTTGCCGCGAGTGATTGCATCCAGCCCCCCAAAGGGTTCATCTAGAAGCATTATATCCCTAGAAAACATGTATGTTCTAAGCAGTGCAGCCCGTTGCCTCATTCCACCAGACAGCTGAAAGGGGTATTTGTGCTCAAATCCCTCCAATCCAAACACTGAGAAAAAGGGACTTACTGTCTCCCTTGCCAGCGGTCTTTTCATGCCCTTAATAATAAGTGGCAAGGATACATTGTCAATTACCTTACGCCATGGCAGCAGCAAATCCTTTTGATACATATAGCTGACTCTGCCTGTCTTTCCTGTATAGCTTTCTCCTTCAATCACGATCTCGCCGCTGCTTGGTTTTAAAAGTCCCGCTACAATGTTGAATATAGTGCTTTTACCGCTGCCGCTTGGGCCAAGTATGGTGACGAACTCTTTGTTTTTTAGCTGCAAAGATATACCTTCGAGGACTGATGTGTCCTCGAAGGCTTTGTGTATATCCTTTATCTCCAGCTTTATTTCATTATTACTGTGGTAAGTAGTCATTGGTATATGCCTCATTTGCATTTAGTTTTGTATTGATCAGCTTGTTTACAAACATCCAATTTGAGTAGTTTTCCCACGCTTCAATCTTCATTTCGCCCCATCTTGGTGCATCTGCTATATACTGTGCTGCAAGATACTTCTGACTAGCGATAGCCAATGCTTTGTCAACTTCTGGTGCATGCTTCACAAGGATTTCTGCTGCTTCCTCAGGCTTGCTTATGCTATCTTGGTAGCCCATTTCTGTAGCCTTTAGGAATTTCTTTACCAGCTCTGGATTGTTCTTCAGTGTATCTTCACTTGCAATGATAACAGGTGTATAGAAGTCTAAATTAGGTTCTATATCCTGCATTCTTATAAAGTTAAGGGGCATGTTCTTAAGCTCTGCTGCTATTCCATCCCATCCATAATATATCCATGTAAAATCTACATTGTTTTGTACACTGGTGAAGAAATCTGCTGCGCCGATGTCAACCATTTCAAGCTTGGAGAAATCCCCTCCGCTTTTTTCCATTAAACCCTTCAGCATAGCAACTTCAGCAGGTGAACCCCAACCGCCGTACTTCTTGCCTTCAAAATCCTTTGGCGTTGCGATGTTTTTCTCTTTAGGTGATGCAAAGCCTGATGTATTGTGCTGTATTACAGCTGCAATGGCCTTAATAGGCAATGGTGTTTCTGCTGTTCTTGCATAGGTTACTTGTTCTTGGTAGCTTATACCAAACTGTCCCTGACCAGCTGCTATTAAATCAGCACTGCCGCCTTCAGTTGGCTGGATTATTTCTACTTCAAGTCCTTGGTCTTTGTAATAACCTTTTTCCAAGGCTACATACAATCCTGTGTGGTTTGTATTTGGCACCCAATCAAGTACTACCGTCACCTTCTCTAATTCCACAGGTTCTGTCGGTGCAGGTGTTTGCTGTTGATACTTCGCACAGCCTGACAAAGCCATAGTTAATATAAGTAATGCACATAAAATAAGTGTTAATTTTTTCATCGTTTTTATCTCCTGTTTTTCTCTATTTCTATGCTCCAAGGCATAATTAATTTTTGTAACAACTTTACTGTGTAAAATACCAGCATGCTTAATATAACAATAACTACAATTGCTGCAAAAGTCTTATCATAGGCAAAAGAATGTTTAACTCTGGTCATATATATACCCAGTCCTGCCCTGCCGCCCATCCATTCCCCTATTACCGCTCCCATAATACTGTAGGTAGCGGCTATTCGAAGTCCAGAAAAGAAACTCACCATAGCTCCCGGGAACTTCACTAGCCTAAAAATCTGTAATCTGCTTGCCTTCATGGATTTAAGCAGGTTAATCATATCCATATCCACAGAAGATAAACCATCCAGAAGACTTATCAAAATGGGGAAAAAACATACCAATACCACTACTATGATCTTTGGCAGTATTCCATATCCAAACCACATCACAAACAAGGGCGCCAGCACTATAAGAGGTACCGTCTGGGATACTACCAATATGGGATATATGGCCTTTTTTAATAGCTTTATACTGTCCATTAGTATGGCTAGAATCAAAGCCAATAGTATTGATAGGAAAAATCCTGCAAAGGCCTCAGTCATAGTAACCAGAATGTGTCCTTGTATGCTTGGCAATATTTCTATAAGAGTACTTCCGATATCCGTAGGGGAAGGAAGTAAAGTCCGGCTTATCCCCCCCATGTCCACAGATAACTGCCACGCAATAAGCAGTACCATGAAAAACACTGCCGGAATTATGCTATTTTCTATATTTCGCAATCTTTTCATCCATTGTCACACCCTCTGGCTTATAATCAATCTTTACCATGGACATAACTCTAGTAGCGCCTTCTCTAACACAAATTGCCTGAGCCTCTTTCACTATATCCAACAAATATTCTAATTCACCTTCCATGGTGGTTTCCATAGGACCTACCTCATACTTCACACCGCAGGAATCAATATATTCTATAACCTTATCAACAACGTCATATATTCTATCGTCACTTACACGTGGTAAAACTTGTAGACTAACATTTACAACTGCCATTTTTATTACCTCCTTTCATATTATTAGCAAAAGGAAAACAAAAAACCCTTCATCCATTCCAGATAAAGGGTTTATACGTCAAAACGCATATTCTTTCCCTCCGCTGGCATTATCCAGTTCAGGTTGTATGGGTCGGAGCAGTACATCTCCCTCTCAGCCGAATTCCTTCAGCTCCCCGTTTTATATATATTACAGTATCATTCTAATACATCCATACTCCCCCGTCAAATTTTATTTGTACTTCTAATTAAATAACATGATATGCAAATAGACATTAAAACCTCAATCTGTTAAAATACATGAGGGTTAATGATTTGTTTTAGGAGTGTTATTATGAAAAATCGCAAATATCTTCCTTACCTTGCAGGGATTGCAATCTCAATCATATTCGGAATGTCTTTTATGTTTACCAAGCAGGCACTAGATAGCTTTGAAACCTTTCATTTGCTTGCCTTTCGCTTTACCTTGGCGGCTTTAATGCTAAGTGCATTAGCTTTATTTGGTGTCATAAAAATTCAGCTTCGGAATAAACCTATAAAGGAGCTTTTGCTGCTATGTTTCTTTCAGCCCATTGCATACTTTATCTTTGAAACCATAGGTGTCAAGCTTACTTCATCCTCTCAAGCAGGTATGATGATTGCGCTTATACCTATTGTAGTTACACTGATGGCAGTGGTATTTTTAAAGGAAAATCCTAATAAAATGCAGAGCTTATTTATCTTTGTATCTGTTTTGGGTGTTCTGTTCATAATAGCAATGTCAGGCAGCCTAAATGCAGGAGGAAATCTGATAGGAATTGCTATCTTGATGGGTGCTGTGATTTCAGGAGCAACCTATAACATACTTTCTAGAAGGCTTTCCAGCCATTACAAGCCTTTAGAGATTACATTTATTATGATGTGGGTTGGTGCGATTTGCTTTAATATCATCGCTGTTATAAACAGCATAATGCAAGGTACCTTACAAAGCTATTTTAGCGGCTTTTCCTCATGGCCTGCGGTATCTGCAATACTTTATCTAGGAATTCTTTCATCGATTTGTGCCTTTTTCATGCTGAACTATATGTTGTCAAAGCTAACAGCTTCAAGCTCAGCAGTTTTTTCCAACCTAGTCACGGTAATCTCAATTATAGCTGGTGTATTTATAAGACATGAGTCCTTCTATTGGTATCAGCTAGCTGGCGGTGTACTAATAATACTAGGTGTATGGGGCACGAATTACTATGGAACAAAGACAATGGTCGAGGAAACCATTTCAACTGAAGCTTAACAGTATTTATGTCTTAAAAATAACAATTCTTTCAATTATTATTTTGTTACCAAGTGTAATTCAAAATGATATAATAATATTGAAAATAGTAAAAATGCATAAGGAAAGGTGCGGATTAACTACATGAATGTAGCTTTTTTCCTTGTTTCTAAGTCAGAGACTATTAATCTTTCTCCTAAAAACACTATGAGGCAGGCATTGGAGAAGATGGAACATCACAGATACACAGCAATACCTCTGATAGATAACACCGGGAAATACGTTGGTACAATTACTGAGGGCGATTTGCTCTGGAAGCTTAAGAACACCCCTGGATTATGCTTTGAAAATACAGAAAAGGTAATGCTTAAGGATGTTTCACAGAGGATTTACAACAAGCCTGTAAAAATTACAGCTTCTATAGAAGACCTTTTATCACTAACAGTGACACAGAACTTTGTGCCTGTAATTGATGACAGTGGTATTTTCATTGGAATCATACGACGAAGTGATATAATCGGATATTTTGCAAAAAAACATTTAGAAACCTTAGAAGTCTCTAAGACTGTTGAGTAAATCAACAGTCTTTTTCTTTACCTTTTTCCTCCCTTTTGTATAAATCTTTGCATAATTGTTAATGACTTAAACATATTATGCGTGATCTTGCACATATATTAGACAAGGGGGAGGGTTTTCAATGTTTAATAGAAGAAGGGTTATTTTAATTGTTGTATGGCTTATAATAATTTCCTTTATGCTATCAACTATCCTAGCTATTGTTGTATCAGCTGATACAACTACAGATCTTACAAAGACGGTGGATGTAAAAGCATCTCCTGAAGAGGAGTTTACCACCATAACCATAAGTGCTGCAGGGGATGTAACCATGGGCAGAGATGCTCTTACTTCCTACCATAATAGCTTTGATTATGTGTTAGAATTGCAAAAAAGGGATTACTCATATTTCATGAAAAATGTGAAGTCTATTTTTGAAAATGACGATTTAACGATTGTAAATTTGGAAGGACCTTTAACAAATGCCACTTTAATGGCCGAAAAGCAATATAGATTTAAAGGTACCGCCGATTATACCGAGGTACTAAAACAAGGCAGCATAGAAGCTGTAAACCTTGCCAATAATCATATGTTTGATTATTTCGATCAGGGCTACTGGGATACAGTTTCAAATTTATCTGCAGCAGATATAGGCTATTCTGGCTTTGAGCATAAGTACCTAACAGAGGTAAAGGGCATAAAAATAGGAATGTTTGGCTTTACTGGATGGGACAGCGGCAAGCAAAATAAAGAGAAAATCAGAAAAGCCGTAGAAGACTTGAAAAGCCGCGGTGCCAACCTCATTATCGCCAGCTTTCACTGGGGAGATGAGCGGATATACACACCTAATCAAACACAAAAAGAGTTAGGTCGTTACTGTATTAATCTAGGTGTAGACTTAGTACTTGGTCACCATCCTCACGTCATACAAGGGATTGAAACATATAAGGGCAAGAGTATTGTGTATAGTCTGGGCAACTTTTGCTTCGGCGGCAATAAGAACCCAATTGATAAGGATTCATACATATATCAACACAGCTTCAGCTTCAAGGATAATGTACTTCAAATGGAAACAGGGCAGGTTATACCAGTTTCTATATCCTCAGCAAAAGACCGCAATGACTATCAACCTACGCCCTTAGAAGGTGTAGAAGCTACCCGAGTAATGGACAAAATTAGAAAGTATAGCATGGACTTAGGTCTTTAAAATGAAAGTAGGAAGTCACTTTAAAGTGACTTCCTACTTTCATTTTAATCCACTTTTAATATTAGTGCTTATTAACGATTTCTTTTGATCCTAGTATTATATGAGCTAAGCCAAAGCCTACAAGACCTGCACTTACTAAAGGCATTATATCTTTTTTCTTCATTCCTCTTTTACTCATGTCCATGCCTCTCATCATTGTTCCACTAGCTAATACTGCGCTTCCAAGTAAAGTTGGTATTAATCCTTGTATCATGTTGTTTCCTCCTTTAAGTGTACGTTTTTTTATTGTTTATGATTATTCAAAATCGGTTGCTTCTACTGACTTTGTTTATGATAAATCTTTTTCGCAGCATATATAACACTATACAGTGCAGATTCATTATTATTTTGTGCAATTTGTGCGAATAAAAACGGAAGCTGTGTCCTTAAATATATGAAAGATATCCAAGTATTTCATGTATAAAAAAAATATTTTTATATTTTTCTATACATATCGCATTTTTTGTACAAAGCTTGGCAATAATATTGATGTACACAAGTACCTATATAGAATGCAAAAAATTATATATATTTTTTTCACTTCTAGTTCGATCGTGTACTCGCAGATTTGGCTCCCAAAGGATAAAGCTTATTTGCGATATATAGGTATATTTAGGAGGTAAAAAATGGCTGACAAAGATTTAACTTGTAAAGATTGTGGTAGTACTTTCGTATTTACAGAAGGCGAGCAAGCTTTCTATAAAGAAAAAGGCTTTGAAAATGAACCACAAAGATGTGCCGACTGCAGAAGAGCAAAGAAAAATCAAAACGACCGTGGCGGCAGAGATTTCAGAAGATAATCCTACAAGCGCACAAAGGTTATTGAGCAATCAATAACCTTTTTTGCATTTGGGCAATATAACCGCAATTCTTTATAGTCGATAAATGTGTTAAAATTATTATTAATATTTTAAGTGGAGGAATGATTATGTGTGGAAGATATCAGCTTGATTATGACATTGATCAGCTTATGTTCTTGTTTAATGCAGAGAATAGATATATGGGATATGGCGCTCAAACGGAAATTTTCCCGACGAATTTAGTCGCTATTGTAACTAAAGAAGGAAATCAGAATTTTATCGAAGCCTCTAAATGGGGATTTGATAATTATTATGACAGCCGCCCTCTTATCAACGCAAGAGGCGAAACTGTTGATGAAAAAAAGACCTTTAAAAATATGTTTGCACATGGACGCTGCATCATTCCTGCTACAGCTTTTTTTGAATGGCGTAAAAACCCAGATGGAAGTAAAACAAAAATGCAGATAGCTATTAAAGATGCAGATATATTCGGAATAGCTGGATTATACAAAACCGAGCTTGACCAAAGCGGCAATAAAATCCTTCGATGCGCAATCATCACAATCTCTGCAAATGCTGCTATGGCTGGTATCCATGATAGAATGCCTGTGATATTGCCTTCAGATATTACTGAGACATGGTTAGATAATACCATCAGTGATATCCCTATGCTGAAGGAGTTTTTAAAACCTTATGCCGGTGATATCGAATTTACGGTTGCTTAAAGAACAACAAGGTATCCTAAATAAATAGAATACCTTGTTCATTATACTTTTTGTTGCTTCCTCAATTTTTTTACTTCCATTCGTGATTTACGAAATGTTTCATTGTCATTTACCCCAACAACCTCTATATTCCTCTTTTTTGCTTCTTTTACAATGCTCTTTTGTGTTTTATTCAAAGTTACACCTCCCTAGTACAACCTTGCCTAGCAGGTTGCTTCAAATTGCCTTTATTAAATCGTATTATTATTTAGTTTATCCTCTGTTCTGAAGTTAATTCAGGTTGTTAATAATTATGGAGGAGAGTTATTGAATATTGAATTTGCTGTTATTGCTTAAAATGATTTTTAAAAAGCAAAATAAAAATACCTAACGATTATTTGGTTAGGTATTTTGCATTTCATTATATATCAAGAACAATCAACTAATTCACCATAAGCCCCATATACATTAAATTATATAAGATCCCCTTGCTCATCATCTCATTCTGAAGAATTCCTTCTTCTTTGAAGCCTAACTTTTTATACAAATGTATAGCATTTTCATTATCAGCTCTTACTCTTAGACTAATTTTATATACCGCCTTATTTTCTTTTCCCCAGTTTATTAAGTGTTCAATAAGTTTCTTCCCAATCCCTAAGTTCCAATATTCTCTCAAAACCTGCACTCCAAACTCTCCGGCATGATGGAACTTTTTAGAAGAACCCCCTCTAAAGGATAAACTTCCTACAATTTTATTATCTAAAACTGCCACTAGCATAATGGAATTATCCGCCACAGAAAACAACCTTATTGTATGGGCTTGTTGCTCATCACTGATAATAAATTCATCAGACTCAAAGCCAAATTGATCGGTTTCTAAAATTATGGTTCTTAAAAATGCATTTAACTCTGCTGCATCTTCTGGGCATGCTTTTCTAATTAAGAGCTCTCCATTGTCCTTTATAATTTCCGTCATTTTTCTCCCCCAATTAAGCTGTATTTTTTGCTTTTATAGACAAATACCAATGATATGTATTTAACAAATTATACAATAATTAGTAACAGATTTCAAACATGCTGTATATATTGCGTGGGACAGATTTCTCGTCCTAAAAACAAAACCGCGAAATCAGATTTCACTGACTTGCGGTTATCTTATATTTATCCTCTAAAACGCCCATTTATGGTCTTCAGGCAAACATTCATCACATAGCAGTTTTCCATCTACTGTTGCACCATTACATAAACCTTCTATATGTTCATCTCTCTCTCTATCTGTAGTCCATGTACCACAGCTGGAGCATTCACCACAATTCATAATTTCAGGTGCAAGAGAAGCCATAAATGTGCCTTGCCACTTCAGCTGTACGCCTTCCCCTATTGGGAGTTCTATATCATTGGATATCTCTTTTTCAACCTCATCAAGTAAACCATCTTGCTTATAAAGCTCTTCTTCATCAATTTCTATTAGATGATATGTCTTGATTAGAACAGTCTTTTTTTCTTTCATATTTACCCTCCATAAACCACTTGTTAAATTACACTTTCCGCAAGTAAAGATATACTTCCCCTATATAACCAATTCATATGTACAAAACTGTGCAAAGTGCCCCTTAATGCCCTAAGGACACTAATGCCAGGTACAGAACAAAAGAACATATTATGAATTCTATCATAAATAGGCTCTTAAATTCTATACCTGACATCATAGTTCATTGAAAATATAAGGTATTTTGGTCAAATTATTGATGAAGTATTCTCTTTAACTTATTGTTTTGGCTCTTGTTTACTTTTATCATAAAATCGACGAATAGGTTTACGAAGTAAGAAATATCCAATTACTGCGAAGGGAGCTATTGGCAATATAAATGCAAAAAAGCTAAGGATCGCTGTAACGATATTTACTAAAACATTTGCTCCGTTTTTTAATGCAAGCTGCAATTTATATCCAAGACCATCCTGATCCGTTGAATCAATAGCAATTTGACTCTTTTCAAAGCTTATTCGAACTTCACTATAAGTTATTTGACGGTCAAGGTTGGTTATATAGCCCTTTAAAGATTCAAGTTCATCCGTAAGACGTCTTATCTCTCTTTCAATTTCTAGAATCTCTGAGACTTTCCAACCCGGTTTTTGCAGCAGATTGCGCATTGTTTCAATTTCAGCTTCTAGGTTCTTAATTCGGATTTGAGTGTCGAAATAGCTATTTGTTACATCTTCTGCTTTGCGGTTGCTATTTGTTATTTTGCCCAAGCTTCTAAGGCTCGCAGCAAAAGTATCCACGTATCCAGCTGGTATCATCATCGTAATTTGGCCTGATAATTCATTTTGGTAGGAATCGCTAGTGTAGCCTCCAACTGTTGCAGCCATTGCCTCAGCATCAAGGATGCTTTTTTCAACACTATCCACCCTCATCTCCATAAATAGTTTAACTATGAGTTTACGGTTTGATGCTTGTGGAGTTGTTGGTATAACACCTGGCACTCCATTGTCTGGAGTTGTAACGCCGGGTGATGGTGCTTCCGATGGTGCAGATGGTGCAGATGGTGCAGATGGTGTAGGTTGTGCAGATGGTGTAGGTTGTGCAGATGGTGTAGGTTGTGCAGTCCCAGTTCCGGTTTTGCTGCTGCAGCCTGTGAACACAAAGCTTGTTACAATAAGGATAATAAGAAGTATATACCCAAGAGACCTTTTTTTCATGATAACACCCCCATATTTAATGAATACCCATAAGATAGCAAATGTTAGATTTATTAGTTAGACGAGAACTATCAGATTTAGTTTCATACATATGTTATATTTTACAGTATTTTCAAACTATTTTAAAGTAGCACAGGTAATTTGCTATAAAGATACAAGGGACATATCACTCATACCAAAAAAACAAAACCGCAAAATCAGTTCTCACTGACTTGCGGTTATAATTTCATAGTGGCGGAGAGAGAGGGATTTGAACCCTCGAGGGCTTACACCCTGCATGATTTCGAGTCATGGACCTTCGACCTCTCGGACATCTCTCCATCTTAAGTTCTTTTGAGCTTAAAGAAGCTCTTAAGTATTTGACTGCATTCTTGTTCTAGCAGTCCGGTTTCAATTTCGCATTTATGGTTCAGCCCATAATCATTAAGTAAATTGAGCTTAGAGCCTGCCGCTCCACCTTTTGGATCCATTGTTCCAATATAGAGCTTCCTAATACGTGCTTGTATAATTGCGCCGCAGCACATAGCACAAGGCTCAAGGGTCACATACATATCACAGTCAATTAGCCTCCATCCGCCAAGCACCTCGCTGGCCCTTCGTAGAGCTAAAATCTCAGCATGGGCTGTTGGATCCTTAGATGTTTCTTTGAGGTTGTGACCGACTGATATAATTTGATCGCCTCTAACAATAACAGCTCCCACAGGAACTTCATCTAATTCAAGAGCATTGCAGGCTTGCTCTAAGGCTTTCTTCATAAAAAACTCTTTCATTTGCACTCCGTAATGCTAATAAAATATTACTTATGTAATATTATAACGTAGCATAGGGAGTTGTCAACAGTTTGCAAAATCTGGATTACAGATTTTCTAACTACTGCATCAATTGAAGACTTTTTGAAATTTCTGTGATGTTTTTTCTAAAGCTTTTAAGCTCCTCATCCTTAGGAAATCTTACTCCATATCTGACTTCCTCATAAGTATCTGTTATACTGATCAAGGCATCCTTTTGGCTCGGAATTATAGAAAGCATCAGCATCAAGATATCTTGAGCTGTATCGTTATTATTCTCAATAATTTTTTTGTTATAAAGCCTTTGGATAAAAGCCTTATAGTCGCTTCGCAGTTTATCCCGATTATCTGCGGTAATCATAAAGGAAATATTCCCGGCAGCCTTCCTAATTGAGCCAGCTAGTTTGTTTAGTAGTCCTGCATCCTTTTTCCTCTTGCTTCGTAGTACAAATTCCTTATCTTCAACAAAATCCTCTTCTTCCTCTGGTCTTGTTATTCTATTAATAAATTTAAACAAAAGATAAATTGCATATGCACATACCACCAGCATGAAGATAAACGCCAAGGCTTTACCAATAAACTGAACCAGAGGTGAACTCAAATCTTTTAGTGAATCCTCAAATTTTTCGGGTACACCAAGCATATTATCAAAATCAGGCTTAGGCTTTCCCTCTTGCTCTATTTCTGGCAAAAGACTAAGAAGGTAGTTCATAAATACAGCAACTGGATAAGTAATAAGCATAATACCTTTCACTATCCAACCATATACATATTGGAAGATAGCTAAAAAAGGAGCTATTAGTGTTTTAAATACCCCCGGCATAGATATTATTACTGTAATGATTATCATAAAACCGGTGGCTATAATGTCAAAAGCGGTCTTGCGCGAGTTCTCGTTTTTACTTACATATCGAAAGTTTTTGACCTCTGAAAGTATATATAATGCGATAACTATATAAAGCACTGAATATCTCATCAGTTCATCTGAGATTGCACCAAAGTTTCTTCCAAAAAATACTGCTGCAGCATTAACGATAAATAAAACCGTCATACTTTGATAAAAGGTTCCTGTGGTATAAACATAAAGCACACTGGCTAAATAGCTTGTATATGCCCTGTAATAGAGGAACAATATTACCATAAACCCTATAGGCATAGTAAATAGTTTAAAACCACTAACTGAGGATATACCTATTGAAATTATCGCTAGTGCCAGCCCTATCGAGCCAAAAACAAGTGTGTGCTTACGCTTGTCAAAGCTATTATATGGCAAGAAGTTTATGAATAGTCCACATAGTGCAGTAACTATAAAAAATGCTATGTTAATTCTGCTGCCATTCACTATTTGATTTACAAACAAGAAGCCAATATAGAACAATATTGACTCTGCAACAGACGCAACGATTCTAAGCAACAGCTGCTTATTCTTAAATAACTTCATAATGCTCTCCCTCCTGTTTGTAATAGTAGAGATTTATGTTGGAAGGAACGTCAACATCATTCATGCTTAAGGATATAACTGTGGTCTTTATATTACTTAATGATTGCAAATCTCCTATCAGCTCTTCACTGATCTCCGGTGTAACTACAATTATCTCAGTGCCCCAGGAGAATCTACTCACCAAAAGCTTTAATAACTCCCTAGACTTAAACTTTTTAAAATAGCTAACCCTTGCCAAGGAGTCAAGTATAGCAGTCATATGTTTATCTCCGGTATCAGGGTCCAAAACACTGGTTTCTACAGGACCCACCATATGAGAATTAGTTGCAAACCCTATAGGTATCCCTGTTTCATGCATCATAGAAGCAATTGATGCGCTTACCTCTATAGCTTCCTCTATCGTACCGATATCTTCTTTATTCAGGGAATATTCCTGACGCTCTAAATTAAGTATAATCATGATCTTTTTGTCAGCAGTATAATCATATTTATTAACTAAAAGCTGCTGGTTTTTGGCTGTTGCTTTCCAGTTTATGCTTTTTAGACTATCATTACCGCCATAAGCTCTTACCCCTGTAATAACCATGGGATCCTCAATAATCCAACGTTTTACAGAGAAATCCCCCTGGGTGGTATTGGCAGGTATTAGGGTGCCTCTCAAGTCCTTTATATTAGGATATATTGAGATGCTGGCAGACTCCTCCCTCTCCATGCAGTATTCTTCCGTTCCCAGCATGTTTGTTGAAGTCATGGTCATATATTTTAGCTGATAATAGCCTCTTTTTACAGCCTTTAAATTATATCTTCTAATTACCTTCTGATATGGGAGCAGGGAGAACATGCTATTATGAAGATATACATCATCATTCAGCTTCTGTACCTTTGTACTAATCTCAAACTCCAAACCTGTATATAGCTTTTCATTAATACTTACCCAGGTTAAGGGCAAGAACTTTCTATTTTCTATTACCAGCTCATATACCACTTTGTCCCCAGGAAAAACTCCGGTATTATCAAAGCTTCTGGTGATGTATATTTTCTCGAATATGCCCTTTTTGTACAACACACCCTGAACGACCACAAAAACGGCAATAAACATGATGAATAAAAGTGAACTCATAAATTCAACCCCTATTGCACTTTTTCTATTGGTACGGGAATGCCTCTGATTATCTCATTTATAAGCGTTGCTGCCTCTATTCTTCTATGCTTGTTTAAGCCCTTTAATATTATTCTGTGGGATAAGATATATGAAGCTAAATATATAATATCGTCTGGTCTTACATATTTTCTGTCATTAATATACGCAAAAGCTTGGGCTGCCTTGTATAAAGCGATGCTTGCCCTAGGGCTGGCGCCAAGCTCGATGCTTTCATGATTTCTTGTAGCCTCTATAATATCAAGTATAAAAGCCGATAAATCCTTGTTCACTACAACTTCACCAAACTGCTGCTGCATATTTACAATATCCGTACTGCTGCAGACAGCCTCTAAATCCTCTAAAGGACTTTGCTTGTCAAACAAATCAAGTATTTTTTGCTCTTCTATTCTTTCTGGATAACCCATTTTCACTTTCATCAAGAATCTGTCTAGCTGTGCCTCCGGCAAAGGAAAGGTGCCATAGTTTTCTATGGGATTTTGCGTAGCTAACACAAAGAAAGGCTTTTCCAGCTTATATGTGCAGCCTTCTACAGATATTTGGCGTTCCTCCATACATTCCAGCAGACTGGACTGTGTCCTAGGAGTGGCTCTATTTATTTCGTCAGCCAATAATATATTTGTAAAAAGTGGTCCTTTTCTAAACTCAAATTCTCCTGCCTTTTGGTTGAAATAGTTGATACCCGTCAAATCTGTAGGCAATAAATCAGGTGTGAACTGTATTCTTTTGAAGTCGCAACTAATTGACTTCGCTAAGGCCTTCGCCATTGTTGTTTTGCCCACGCCCGGCACGTCCTCCAATAGCACATGGCCTCCACTAATCAAAGCAGTCATCAGCAAATCTATTATTTCATCCTTGCCTAGTATTACTTTGCCTACATTTTCTCTTATTTTAGCAGCTATATTCATTTATTAATTCCCCCATGCTTTTAGTTCCGATTTTTACACTAATTCCATTGTATTGCAATGTTGTTTCTAATTCAATTGAATAAGTCCAAACTAATTATTAAATTATTTTCACAATTTTCAGAATTCCCATATGGTGTAAATATCTTGTAAATAGATATAACGACACTTATAATAACTTATATATAATACTTAGATATTTTGGAGGTGAAATCATGCCGCAATTGACCTTTAAGGGCATTAAAAGACAAGGTGTTATTGATATGAGCAAGGCACTGATAGATGAGCTGGAAACAATAATACCTGTGCCAAGAGAGCATTTCGCTATAGAACATGTAGATTCCATGTATATCATAGATGGCAAGGAAGCAGCGGAATATCCACTTATATATGTTAGTCTATTCGACAGAGGAAGAGAAGCAGAGGATAAGGTTGCCAAAGCAATCACAAGGCACATACAAAATGCTGGCTATAAAAATGTAGATGTTATATTCACTACTTTAGAAAGAAGCCGATATTACGAAAACGGAGAGCATTTCTAAGACAAACCAGTGTAGGTATTCAAACTGCACTGGTTTATTTATAAGCTTAATATTTAACTTATGTATGGTATGTTGAATTAATAAATATATTATATTATGTTGAATAAAATAATAGTATTGTATAGTATATATGTAGTGGTATTTTATTCCAAAACATTATTAAGGAGGTTAGACATTTGAACAAGCTTGTTCTTATTTTTGATTACTTCAAAGAAGCTTTTCATATTAACAAAAAAAATAAAGCCTTGTATATGCCGCAAATAGCTCTTATAGCTGTTAAGGTTTTTATTGCATTATTTGTAGGTATCGGTGTATATAATTGGGTCAATGTTGGAGAAATTACATCCTTAACAGCCATGGGACCGAATCAAATCATCAGCTTTATGTTCAACCAGGGCTTTAAACTTTTGGCAATCATGCTGGCCTATGCCTTAATCTCAGTGGTTATAGAGTCAGGGCTTTTAAACATGTACAAAAAAGCTGTGACCCAAGGCTATATAGAGGCTGGGGATTTTAAGGAAGGCTTATCTAAGTACTTCTTCAAGCTGCTGCTTGGAGAGATACTGATAATTCTATGCTGGATTCCAATCCTACCATTCTACTTGATATTAGGCATCGTTACTTTGACTGCTGGTTTGACAATTATACCTATTGTCATTGCCGTGTTTCTAACTATGTGGAAGGTGTCTCTTGTTATGAATGATACGGGCATATTTAGTGCCATAAAAGACAGCTTCAGCTTTGCAAAAAGAAACTTCATTCCTTTAACAGTGCTGCAAAGCATACACTATGCATTTGCTAGCGGGGCTAGCGGCGGCAGTAGTGGCGGCAGCGGCAATTTTTCTAACATGAGCAATTTTAATAACGACATGGGCCAAGGCTTTAATAGCGACATATTACCAATGCCTGCCATGACGGAAGTTATTCGAGTTATCAAAATTGTAATTGCTGTATTGCTTCCTATAATTTCAGTAGCCATTATACTAGTGTCTATCATATCTATGATTTTTGAAGTATTCTTCTCTCTAACATTGTTTGTAGCATACAAGAACGGTTTTAAGGTAGAAGAAAAGCAGGTCGTTCCACTAGAAGAGACCGTTGAGATTGAGGCATTAGAAGGTCAAGATAATGCAGAAGCTACTGTATCCGACGAGGAAAACTACCAGGTGGTCGAAGCTAACGCAGTGGACGAGGTCAACACCCCAAGTGATATTGAAGATGTAAACGACAAGGAGGTGGGGCAGTAATGTGGTTTGATGAAATAATGGATGATTGCAAACAGGCTCTTATAACAGCTAATAAATTCAAAGCTATTTTTATACCAATATTTCTTAAGCTAGCTCTTTCCATCGCTCTATTCGGTTATATCTTTGTCAGCTTCATTACTAGTATTATAAGGCATAGCTATGTATTTGAGTATATTTATACTGATCCATCTGCGATTTTGGAACTATTTCCTGCTTTAATAATTAATGGAGTAGTTATTTACCTATTGGTGCTAGTGGGCTTCAGCATACTAGACGTTGGCAGTATAAACATGTTCAAGGTTGCGCTAAATGATGAAAAGCCAAGATATAAAGACTTCACAGAGGGCATAAAGAAATATTTCTTCAAAGTAGTACTTGGGAAGTTGTTTATGCATTTTCTGATAATCATTACACTGCCGGTGACAGCACTTCTTTATATTGTTTATGCAGTGATAGCCGGTACTCTGACAGCTGGTTGGGGACTTCTATTTGCAGGTGTCTTTGTATCAATTTACCTTGGCACTTGGGTACCAATTATCGTTATAGAAGGTTATTCACCTCTTAAAGCCATAGGCAAGAGCATCAAGCTTGGAGCCAAGTATTTCAAGGGATTGTTTATCGTTCTATTGGCTTCAACCTTAATCAGCAGCTATTCTACAGTTATATTTGGTGTTTTGGCTGCGGTATTGGCAGGATGGCTTATCGCAGGCATCGTTGCAACCTATTTCAATTTGGTTGTAATGCTTGTGTATTATAGAAATAGAGAAGGATTGTAACAGAATAATTACTAAGCAAGTGCATGATTGAAATTGCACTTGCTTTTTTGTTTGCTGATTTTTATTCATACTGAGTTCATATTAGAGCATTATACTAACAACATGAAAACTTTTGGAGGTATTAAGAATGAATAATAAAGCAAAGAAAAAATCTAAATTGAAGTTGGTTCTTTGGTCCTTGGTTATTATCGTAGCTGCACTGTTTATTATACGACCAATGCTGGCTCCTAAAAACATTGGAAGCAAGGAAATCATTCCAACAAGAGGGAATTTAACTACCTACTACAGCTTTTCCGGCAGCGTAGAAGCTAAAAATCGAGAAACCGTATTTGCAAGCAAAGCTATGCAGGTTAAAGATATAAAGGTTGAAGAAGGCCAAATTATATCAAAGGACGATGTCCTCATGACAACTGCTTTTGGAGAAAAAATCACGGCAAAAATAGATGGAGAGGTATCAAAGATATATGCCGAAGAAAATGCTCAGCTGATGCCAGGAGGCAAGCTGATTGAAATTGTGGATTACTCAGATTTGCAGATTATCGTCAAAGTAGACGAATATGATCTTCCATCCATTTCAAAGGATAAAGAGGCCGTTGTTACGATTCATTCCCTTGGCAAGGATGTTAAAGGCACAATTGCTGAGATTTCCAAGGAAGGCACATATATGAACGGTGTCACATTTTTCACGGCTTCTATCGCACTTGAAAGTAATAGCAGCATAAAGGTTGGTATGTCCGCTGAAGCTAAAATTTTGGATAAAAGCGTTCAAAATGCTTTACTTCTACCAGTATCAGCCATTAGCTTTGACACAAATAATAAAGCTTTTGTAAATGTAAAAGCAGATAAAGGCACTAAGACAGCAGAGCTTGAAATTGGGCTTACAGATGGTATAAACGCTGAGGTCATAAGTGGGATATCTGAGCAAGATATTGTAGTGATACAAGATGCTGAGAAATCTGGATTTAGACCGCCCTTCGCAAGACAAGGAAATCAAGAGAATCAAGAAGATGATAGCAGTCCGGAGGAAAACTAAATGAGAGAAATACTCAATATGCAGGATGTTGTTAAATGCTATTATATGGGTGAAGAAGAGCAGACTGTACTTAACAATGTAAATCTTTCAATTATTGAAGGTGAATTTTTATCCATACTTGGTCCCTCAGGGTCAGGGAAATCTACACTTATGAATATCATAGGCTGTCTCGATGTTCCTAATCAAGGTAAATATGTATTAGCGGGCAATACCGTCGCTGATTTGGACGAAGTGGAGCTAGCAAGGATACGAAATAAGGAAATAGGCTTTATATTTCAGTCCTTTCAGTTATTGCCAAGGCTTTCAGCCCTAGAAAATGTGGAGCTTCCACTGATTTATGCAGGTGTCCCCGAAAAGGAGCGAAGGAAACGTGCAGCAGCCATGCTGGAACGTCTAGGCCTGAAAGATAAGCTGCGCAATCTGCCAACTCAACTTTCAGGTGGACAACAACAGCGTGTTGCCATTGCAAGAAGTGTGATTACAGAGCCTACAATCATTTTGGCCGATGAGCCTACCGGCGCCCTTGATCAAAAGACCGGAGCTCAAATCATGCAGCTATTTGAGGATTTGAATAACGAAGGCAGGACCATCGTTATGATAACCCATGACAAAGCCATTGCAAGTCATGCAAAACGCATCGTTAATATTATTGATGGCAGACTATCGGAAGGAGTGAGTAATAATGTTTAAGGAAAGCATAAAAATGGCTTGGAGCAATATTATTCATAATAGAATGCGCTCCTTCCTGACCGTCTTGGGTGTTGTCATAGGTGTAGCATCTATTATCGCCCTTATTACTATCGTGCAAGGGGCTACAGGCAGTATAACCAGCCAAATATCTGCCCTCGGTGCGGATAAAATCACCGTTACCGCTATGGGCACCCCCTTCAAGCAAGGACTGAATGAAAATGATTTGCAAAGGCTGTCACAGGTAGAAAGCGTCAGCAGCATTTCTCCGACAATTACTAGTAAAACCTCAATCGCGGCAGCAAGCATTGCAAAGACAGATGTAAATGTCCAAGGCAAAAACGATGTATATTTCACACTAAATAAGGATTTGATTTCTGCCGGCAGAGGCTTTAATATATTGGATATTAAAAATAAAACCAAGGTAGCTGTAATAGGCAGCGACATTGTCAAAGAATTATACTTTGGCAAGAGTCCTATAGAACAGACTATACTCATAAATGGCAATACCTACACCGTAATAGGCATACTAAAACCATCTAGCGGTTTTTCTATGGGTTCTACCAATGAATCAGTGCTAATACCCTATACCTCAGCCATGAGCTCTTTGGGTGTAAAAAGCATCACCAATCTTGATGTATATATGGCAGATTCTGCACAGTCAGATACCATTATCAAAGATATAGAGCTTGTATTGAATGAAGCTTTTAATTACAAGGACAAGGCTTTCTCAGTATTTAACATGCAGGATATGCTGGACACCATAGGTGATATAACAGGTATGATGAGCCTGCTGCTTGCCGGAATTGCTTCTATCTCACTTATTGTAGGCGGCGTTGGCATCATGAACATGATGCTGGTATCCGTTACAGAGAGGACAACAGAAATAGGCCTCCGAAAAGCCCTGGGAGCTGAGCCTGCAAGTATTCAGCTGCAATTCATCATTGAAGCTATATTCTTATCAATGTTTGGTGGTATAATAGGGCTTATAATTGGTGTGCTGATTGCCTTTATCTCTGCTCTTCTTATTGGTTTTACCTTCTCGCTGACAGTAGGCACCGTTTTGCTTGCAGTTGGATTTTCAGCAGCAGTGGGAATTATATTTGGGTACTTCCCGGCAAAGAAAGCAAGTAAACTTAATCCAATAGATGCCCTGAGACACATATAACTTGGTGGTGAAAATATGTTAAATGTATTAGTAGTTGATGACAGCGAAAGTATAAGAAAGCTTATCTCAACTTATTTGATAAAGGATGGTTACAATGTCCTCCACGCCTCAAACGGTGTGGAGGCATTGGAAGTTCTGGAAGCACATCATATAGACTTGATGATTGCGGATATTATGATGCCGGTCATGGATGGATATACCCTGACTCAAGATCTTAGGGCTGCAAGCTATAATCTGCCTATTCTGATGATAACTGCAAAGGAAACCTTTGAAGACAAGAAAAAGGGCTTCAATATAGGCATAGATGACTATATGGTCAAACCCATTGATATGGACGAAATGCTTTTGCGGGTCAATGCCCTAATCAGACGGGCAAAAATATCCCACGATAAAAAAATCATAATAGACGATATAACACTTGATTATGATTCATTGTCTGTTATCACACCAAAGGAAACCATCGAATTACCCAAAAAGGAGTTCTACTTGTTGTTTAAGCTGCTTTCATATCCAAAAAAAATCTTTACAAGAGCACAGCTTATGGACGAGCTGTGGGGAATGGATAATGAAGCAGACGAGCGTACTGTGGACGTTCATATAAAGAGGCTGCGAGACAAATTTAGTGAATTTAAAGAATTTGAGATTATTACAATTAGAGGCCTCGGCTACAAGGCTGAAAGGAAAATCTGACTATGAATAGACTTTTTTCATTTAAAAGCATCTATATAAAGTTTGTGGTTGTTTTTGTCGGCATACTCTGGTTTTCCAGCAGCATTGCCTTTATGATAGGCTTTAGCTTTTTTAAGGATAATATCATCACTGAAATACAGCAAAGTCTAAACACAAAGGCTACCTATATTGTGGAGTTTAATGAAAAATATAATATAAAGCCCCAGGATTTGCAGAAGCTCTTAAATGATGCCTCTGTAAAAATCTCTGTTTTCCCTAATATAAATGATTTGACTATGCTGTCTGACACCCAGAAGCAATATGTACAAAAAGGCCAAATAGTAGAAATCACAACGAATAGAAGAATGCCCTTACCTGTTGTAGCTCTCAAAATTCAAGATTCTTATGTAATGTTATCAGCCAGTCCTAGTAAGGATGTCATGATTTTCTTTAGAAATCTTCTTGGCTTGGTCTTGTTAATCTGCGCACTGCTAGGTTCGGCACTTATAGCTATCGCTTCCAGAATGATCGTAAAGCCTATCAAGCAGCTTACCACGGCTACAAAAGAGGTAGCCAAAGGCAATTTTGATGTGAAGATAATTACCGCCAGCAAAGATGAAGTTGGGCAGCTCTCGACCAACTTTAACCTCATGACAGAGGAACTAAAAAACATTGAATATCTAAGGAAGGACTTCATTTCCAGCGTATCTCACGAATTCAAGACTCCTATGACCTCCATTCAAGGCTTTGCAAAACTATTAAAGGATAAGGACCTGACAGAAGAACAAGCTGATGAATATACAGACATTATAATATCTGAAACAGGGCGCCTTGCAAATTTAAGCAACAACCTACTAAGGCTTTCTAAGCTTGAAAACCAATCCATACACGAGCAGCATAGCAACTTTTCGCTTTCAGAACAGATAAGAAATGTAATATTACTTCTGGAGCCAAAATGGTCAAGAAAGGATCTTGAGCTAAATTTGGAGCTAGATGAGATTAATTACACCGGCGATGAGGAGCTGCTAAAGCAGGTATGGATAAACTTGATTGAAAATGCCATTAAGTTTTCAAACAGTGGCAATAGTTTAAAAATATCTATCGAGAAAAATATAGAAAGAATCAGAGTTACTATTGCTGACTCTGGAGTAGGTATCGATGCTGCGCATAAAAACAGGATCTTTGAAAGATTTTATAAGGTTGACAAATCTCGCTCTAACGAAGGAAGCGGCTTGGGTTTGCCCATTGTAAAGAGGATTGTAGAGCTGCACAATGGCAAGATATACTTTGAGAGTACATTGGGAGTTGGAACCACCTTCATAGTGGAATTGGTATAATCTAAGTTAATAAAACAAAGGGAGGTAATACAGATTTTTGTACTATCTCCCTTTTTCTTATTCAAAAGCTGTGGACACAAAATGCCTTTCCTGATGACAATCCTGGCATAGTGTCATTAGATCCTCTAAACGCTCTTTGCCTCTTCTAATATATGTTATATGGTGCACCTCCAAGGGCTTTTTCTCTGTGGAGATGCCACAATCTGCACACCTATTTTCATCTCTCTTCAAAATTGCGCTGCGTGCCAGCTGCCAATGCTGGGTTTTTAGATATTCATTATAAGGCATGCGCTTTAGTTTTTTCATTTTCCTATATGTATAACTTTGTTTATGATATTCATATCTAAGAATCGGATCGCTGAGTATGTTTCTTTTTACCTTCCATTCCCTAACCTCATCTATTATGAAGTCACAAAGCTTAAAAACAATATATAATGATAAAATAACCAGTATCTGATACATAACTACACCTCCACTCCTTATAATTCCAAGGCTTGCAGGTTTTATCCCATAAAAAAGACACTATTTTCATAGTGCCCTTTATTTCATTTACTGTAGCTTTTCAATTTTTGTAATGATCATTTGACCTTGATCGTTTGCCTTATATGAGAATTTAACCATATCTCCGTCCTTAATGCCCTCTAATTGTGGAAGTACATCAGTAACTCTAAAAGCTAGTGTATCTGATGGTGTTAACTCAATTTCAACGGAGTTACTATCTATCCAGCCATTAAGCTTTCCCTTTGCATCCTCTGCTTCTGCCGCTAATTTTGCAGATGGACTGCCAGTAGGTGGAGTTGCTGGTTCGGCAGTTATGTTTTCTTGGGGTGGAACCGGATTTGGCGGCGGCGTTGGCTGTGAACAACCTGTGAATAATACTGCCATGCTTACTACAACCATTACAATGATTAATGCTTTTTTCATTTCTTTCACCTCTAATCTTTGATATACATAATTTGACGAAGCATTTATAAATAAAGTTTCATCAAATATTTTGGGAGGTGATAACAAATATAAGCCCCAATACTATGGAAGTATTGAGGCTTCTTCTTTTTATTTTATATCAATAGTTCCCCCGGTGAGCAATATTGATTATCAAGGGCATTTTGACGTAGAACTAAGTATAGCTCTGCTTTTGTTGCATTTTCATAGGGCTTTACAAAGAATACACCTACATAGAACAATAAAATCCCTAGGATATACCATCCAATAAAAGATAAATCCAATACCCACATATCGAATTTGTGACTCTCAGTCATTTGGTTGCTAAGCTGTATTGCCCTGCTATAGCCTATGTTAGGATTGTCTGCCAGAATATATGGCACCATACTATAAGCGTAGCTTTTAATTATACCTGGAATAATAAGCAATAAATACCATAAAAAGTTGAGAATTGATCTATATAGCATAGTCACTATAACGGCTACATATCTTTCGCTCTTGAAAGCATAACCCAAATAACCCATATTTACATCCATTTGTGCTGCTTGCTTGAAGAAACGTCTTCCGCCAACTTCAAGTCCATATCCAATTAGTACTCTAAATAAAATAAATGCAATTGCTATTGAAGTTATAATTAATGTCCAGTTAGATGCTATATCTATCCCTGGAGGATTAATTATATTTATCCCTGAACCACTTGATTGGCCAGCTCTACCCCCACTGCTAGAATTCCCTAATCCACTATCTCCACCTACAAAAACTAAGATTAAACTAATAAGAAATGCTTTCCAATAGGTGATTTTTAGAACTTCCTTTGCTCTCGTTTTAAGATATACACGTGTCCACATTATTAGTCACCTCCACAATATCCTTATATTACCATATTAATATTTCTGATATAATATGACTGGATTGCAGCTTTGACTTAACTTATATTACCCGAATTTCATTAATAAGTACTAGTAATTGTAATTAATCTTAACATGCGCTAATTTCATGGATATTAAAAAAGACACTGCAAAGAAAACTATCTCTTCCATGCGGTGTCTTAAGGCATATCAAATTGTACGATACTTAGCATTTGCCACTATTAATTGTTTTCCTGTCAGATACTCTTTTATAAACCTCTATTGCCGCGACTATTAGAACCATTCCCATTAAAATAATATTTGTATTGGGGATTAATATATTGTCTATTATTTCACCCCAAGGAGTTTCCGTCACAAACGAAATTGGCCATAGCACTGCAATAAAATAAATAATTGAAGACCATTTCCGTTGTTTACGATCATGCCTGTAGGGCATAAGTATAAAGGCAATTCCTATCGCAGGAATCAACAGCATCGTACTAATTCCAGTGTTTATCTCAGGGTGCAAAACATTTAAAAACACGATGCCTAAGACTAAAATGATTAACATATTTATAATAGATCTTTGAAGGTGGTGCAATATTGTATAAGCTGCACCCTTATCGTTTGTGTACTCCTTAATAATTGATTTACAGAATTCTTCATAGTTCTCCATAGTTACATCAACTGATTTAGCTTCAGCTTCTGATTGCAATATCGCGTCCATAATTTGATGAAGTGCTTCTTCCTTTTCTATATATTTTAGATTGCTGTTATTAATATATTCGATTATCTTTTTATATAATTTTAAGTTCGTTTTATACATTTTCTTCTGCTCTCTAATTCTTATCCTTTTTAATTTCAGCCAGTATAACATATTTACATACCCCCAAATACAGTATCGATATTTCTTTTAATCTCTTTCCAAGAATTAATAAACTCTATTAGTTCTTGCTCTCCCAATTTGGTAATATAATAGTATTTACGCATGGGCCCGAATGGGGATTCCTTCATTACTGAATAAATCAATGACTTTTTCTCTAATCGGATAAGTATTGGATATACACTGCCTTCAGTAATTTCTTCAAATCCAAATCCAATTAGAGTTTCACATATCTCATATCCATAGGTTTCTTTCTTATTTACAATCTCCAATATACAGCCTTCAAGGAGCCCTTTTAATATTTGTGTTGTATTTGCCATGTATTCACCTACTTTGTATTGCTTAGTAGCTATACTATTACATTACGCCTACTACTTTGTATTGTCAAGTAGTGGACATGGTTATTAATATAATAGTAGATTTGCTAATAATAGAACAAATAATAAAAATTATTAACAAATAATTATTAACAAGCGCGACAAAATATGCTATAATATGACTAATCAACATTATTAAGGGAGGGAAATTATTATGGCATTAGAATGGAAACCTGATTTGGCAGTTGGTGTCAAAGAAATTGATGATCAACACAAGGAACTTTTCAATAAAATTACCGAATTGTTCGATGCGTGTAACGTAGGTAAGGGCAAGGAGCAAATTGATAGTACAGTAAAATACTTGCAGGAATATGTGGTATTGCATTTTAGCTCCGAGGAAAAGCTTCAAAAGCAATATAATTATCCTGATTACATAAATCATAAAGCTCAGCATGATCAATTTATAAAGGATTTTTTAGAGCTTAAACTATCTATTCATACAGATGGCATTACTGGGCTATTGCTCATTAAGCTAAATAAAGTCTTAGTAGACTGGCTGATAAATCATATCAGAAAGACGGATAAGGTTTTTGGTGTGTTTTTGAAGGAAAAGGGAATTAATTAACTTAATAGCTTAGAACGGCATATATAGAGAAGGGGCAGGAATTACTTGACCCTTCTCTATTTTTAATCATAGATTAGCGCAGTTGAGGCATTACCTCAATGATGCTGTGACCACCAGCTGCTGTCCCGGGTAAATAGTATATGGCGGGGTCAAGTAGTTATACATAATTAGATTGTTAACGAAGGTACCGTATCTCTTTGCGATGCGGTAAAGTGAATCTCCAGGTCTAACGGTATAGATTATTGCCTCTGGAGGAGACAATGGAATAACAATTGTTTGCCCTACATAAATAAGGTTAGGATTAATAATGTTGTTGAACTTTAGTACGTTTTCTACTGTAGAGTTGTAATTATGAGCTATGGTATAGAGGTTATCTCCCGGGACTACTGTATAAATGAATGTACTAAAATATGCTATTGGCATAAGCATCACACCTTTACGATTTAATGATTCATATTATGCCAATTGGAATAATATGGTGCATATCTTAATAATAAGGCAATATGACTTAGTCCCTGATTATTGCAATTATAGCACTTTCTATAGCCATTACTAGGTTTTCCAATGACATGGAGGGGGTATTAGGTTTATCAATTACCTGCTCTGGCAGATAGGGTATATGTATAAAGCCGGATTTAATATTTAAGCCATTGAGATTTATGTGGTTGAGAACCCCATACATTAAATGATTGCATACAAAGGTCCCTGCTGAATCAGAAACCATGGCCGCTATCCCTTGACTATTGATTTCATTAACCATCGCCTTAATTGGCAGACTTGAAAAATAAGCTGCAGGTCCCTGAGGATTAATCGGCAAGTCTATAGGCTGTTGATTTTCGTTATCAGGAATTCTAGCATCATCAATATTAATTGCAATTCGCTCTACACATATGGAACTTCTTCCACCTGCTTGCCCAATACTTAGAACAATGTCAGGCTTCTCTTTTTCCATAATCTCTATGACTGCCTGAGAAGATTTCACAAAGACTGTTGGAAGCTCCCACTTGATTATTTCAGCACCACTAATATTACTACTTAATCCTTTTACTACTTCAAAGGATGGATTGATACGCTCTCCTCCAAAGGGTTGAAAACCTGTAACTAAAATCTTCATTGATATCCCCCTCATAATTGACTCATTTACAGTGCATTTCAATATGACTTACGCAAATCCTTTTTTAGGTGGCTGTTTATTTATATTCTAATTCTGATATCTCTGCATCTATATTTAGGTTTTTGGCTCTGGTAATAGAGCGGATTATACTTCCTAAAGTATGATTTCAAGACGAGTTTTATGTCTGGTTGTTGAGTAATTTGCTATGAAATAATTATAATAGAACTTTTATTGGCCAATATCCGAGCAACAAAGAATAAAAAACCTCAATATAGAAGTACGCTTATATAATATTTAGTTATATAAGCGTACTTCTATATTGAGTATATTATTTTATCGCTATGAGGTAATATGTACATATAAAGTAAATTTTAGGGAGGACTATAATGTTTAAACAACAAATGAAAGGATTCCTTTTTGGAGTCATCTTAACAATCCTATTATCTTCAATGGTATTCGCAGCTCCAGTTTCTACAACAATAAAAGTAATTATAAACAATATTAATATGCAGATTAATGGAAAAGCCGTAAAATCCGATATAATAGTCTATAATAACATCCCATATGCCCCTATTAAAACTATTTCAGAGACACTTGGGAAACAGTTTACTTGGGATGCAAAAACATATGCAGTTACAATTAAAGATAAGGTTGTGACACCACCAGCTATAACTCCAGTAAATAATCTGCAAGTTATTGAATTCTCTAATTATCTAGCAACATCAAATTATGGTGTGACAACTTTAAATGGCGAAGCGAAGAATAATGATACAAAAGCACATTCTTTTAGTATCAAGGCATCCTTCTATGATACTTCCGGAAAATTATTAGGTACTGCTATAGGATCCATAAGCAATATCAATCCTGGAGAGACCAAAACGTATACTACGATGAGTAGCAGCGACCTCTCAAAAGCAACAAATATAAAAGTACAAGTTGATACAATGTATAAAACCAGTGCAGCATTGCCAGATTACATATCTTTTGCAAATGGAATTAAAAGAAGTGAATATGGCATTACAACTTTGGATATTGAGGCAAGTAACAAAGACACAAAACCTCACTCTTTTTCTGCTCTAGTAACATTCTATGATACAAATAAAAAGATTATCGGAACTGCAATAGGGTCTATGAACGAAATAGCCGCTGGCGAAACCAAAACGTTAACAGCGATGGGTTCTGGTGACTTTTCAACAGCTGCCTCATATAAAATTCAAGTAGATACGTTGTATAAATAAATTATAATAAGTAGAAGCTTCACAAATGAAGCTTCTACTTTTGAATCTTTGGGAAGATTCATAGCACTTCCTGTAGATTATGTTCATTTGCTTTGCTGTTCATATTTTACTAACCATTTGCTGAATATAACCATACCTTTGTGCATAACAACCAAATTAAGCACCATAATTATAAAGCCTAAAATAGAAAATAAGATAACAGTATCTAACTGAAACAATTTAACTACATGCTTAATAATATACGTACATATAGGCAAACAAACAACGCTTGTAATAATAGCAGGGATATATTTCCTTATTATCAATGCTTGAACACAATGTATTACTAAATGTATAGTAAATGCAATAAACAATCCTACCCATAGGAAATACCAATTCGTCATATAAGAAACAACTGTAATTATACTAATCAAAATGAACTCTTCTGCTACGCCAAATGCGAAAGATGATGTTGTAATATTATCAAAATGAGGTAATAACCTTTTTGATAATGCAGGAAATCTTTCACGTAAATAGCGTCTATTCTTACTTATCCACGATTGCATAAAAATTATTTCTTCAAAATCGTGAAAAATAAAAAGTATTGGAAACAACCATACCATTACTTTTACATCATTCATCCTCATACCCCCTAAAGGCCTATTACATAGGTGATTTTCATGTATTATTACAGATATAATTAGAAGCGATGGGGACGGCTCCTAGCGCTTTTTATTATAACTCAATCTAAACTACTAACCTCTGCTCGGATAATCTCACCTCTGATATCATCAATTCTTTGCGCGAAGATATAGGTGTTATCTTCTATTTTATAGGACTTGATACATGCAAACGGAATTTTTATGCTTTCTTCATTTTCTAGGTAAAGTATTAACACAAATTTCTTATCAATGGTACTGTCATCTGCAGCAATATGCAATTCTGCAACGATAATTCCCTTTGTAACTGGATGAATTATTGTTTCACAACTCTCAATCAGAGAACTTTTTACTTTAGTTTGAACATTTATGGGTGCACTGTTATGGGTAGTCGCCTTTTTAGCTAAACCTGTCACCCCAGATAAGGTATCGCATAGGATGTCTGTAAATTTTTCAGCGCCTTTGTAGTTTAAATGCTGATTGTTTCCGATAACATCATTACCAAACTCAAATCTGTTAAAATCATTATTCATATTGAAGTCAGTAAAAGATATTTCGCTCTTTTCCAGGACCTGACTTACTTCATCATAATTTTTATCATATTGTACACGATTATTGAAATTCTCAAGCATTGGGACTGTTATAAATTTAAGGGTTACACCATTCTCTCTACACAAGTCTTTTATTTTGCTTAGATATTGATTTTCGATGTTGTCTACTTCTGGACTGATAAATTTAATTTCATCATAAGCAACTGTTTTGTATTGCGCATTTCTAGTTTCATCAAGATAATTTGCTATAGGGGAAAACCCTTTATATGTCTTTTGCTGATACCCTCTTTTAAAGTATCTGTAATTTGATGACAACAATTCAGGATCATGCAAGGCAAGTCTTCCTCTGGTAAACGGTAGCAATGCATAAATCTTATCTTTGCCACTGAACAGGTCATTGACCATGCTTAATTTATTTATAGAGAATCTCATATAGTCCGAACTTGCATAATATATTGTTCTATTCTTCTCAATTGGATGGTATAGAAGCATACTGCTGTCAATGATTAAATATTTTATATCCTGGTACTTTAATGCTTCCTTCAGGAAATAGTAAGTTTGTGAAATGTCTTGTGAGGAGGTTGCCAAATTATAACTCGATAAGCCGAGCCTCTCCTCAATAATTGAAGGATTAATACCGCAAGCTGCATGGGAATTACCCAGTATAAGCAAGTCAATCGAATTTCTATCTTTGCTATAAAAGCCTTCCCATTTCTTTTTACAGGAATTCTTTTCCGTGTATTCATATAAGCCGCCAATAGTGTTAAGCAGTATGACTAATATAAATAATGGGACTAAATATTGTAGAATGCTTAGCATTTTCTTCTTTTTCAAGTTATCCTCCATTAAAATCTAAAATATATAAATTCAAATACGCCAGTTCCGTATGCCCCAAAGGTAATAATGCATAAGATTAATGCAATTATAATAGTATTGATTACTACAGCTGGGCAGCGTCTAATGTTGTATATCAAATTAAATTTTGTGTTTGACTTCTCACATACCAATAGAACTGCAATACCCATGATACCTATTACTAGATTAGCTTCCAATCCACTAAAGAACTCATTTGTGACATTCAGAGGAAAGATATTTTTGATTAATAGTATTGCATCAGAAAGGGATTGAGCTCTAAAAAATATCCAAGCAAAGGATATCAAATTGAAGGTGATAAATATCTGAATAGCATTTTTTAGCATTGATGTACTTGAAAAACCTAACATTCCAGCTATCCGCTCTTTAACCTTACCTGTTAAACTTTCTATTATTAAATACAATCCGTTTAATACACCCCAAATAATAAAGGTCCAATTAGCACCATGCCAAAATCCACTCAGTAAGAACACTGCCATAAGATTGAAGTACATACGACGCTTAGGCACACGGTTTCCACCTAGTGGAATGTATACATAGTCTTTGAACCAACTGGAAAGTGATATATGCCATCGTTTCCAAAATTCTGATATAGATTTTGAAAAGTAGGGTTGATTGAAATTTAGCATTAATTCAAAACCCATAATCCTTGAAGCCCCTCGGGCAATATCAGTATAGCCTGAGAAGTCACAATAGATTTGAAAAGCAAAGAAGTATGTTGCAAGTATAATGATTAAACCATGATGCGCTCCTGGGTTATTATATACCACATTAACTAGCTGGGCTAGATTATCTGCGATAACTATCTTCTTGAATAAGCCCCACACCATTAACTGAAGGCCGTTAAGCATTCTGCCAAAATCAAAATGCTTGACTTCATGAAAAGAATTCAATAGATTTTGTGGGCGCTCGATAGGACCTGCTACCAGCTGAGGATAAAACATTACAAACAAAGCATAAATACCAAAGTTGCGTTCCGGTTTCTGATTTCCACGGTAGACTTCTATGATATAACTCATACTTTGAAAGGTATGAAAGGACAATCCTATAGGCAAAATTATCGAAAGATTTTTAATAGGGTAGTCCACGTTTAATGTTGAAGCAAGAGTTGCCAAGTTGCTATTAAAAAAGTTGAAGTACTTAAATACAAATAAGAAACCTACATTGCATGCAATACTTGCGACCAATAGAATCTTTTTTTTAGACCCTTCAGTTTTGTGTAAGCCTATTCCAACAAAATAATCTACTATAATTGTTATAGCCAATATTAATAAGTACTTTGGTATGAAAGCCATATAAAAGATGCAACTTGCTAAAAGCAATAAAAACCATCTATAACGATGTGGCAATAAGAAATATGAAATTGTAACTAATGGAAAAAATATCATAAATTCAATTGAGTTGAAGAGCATTCTGATTCTCCTTTTGCAATAAAACTACTATTATAATAGCAAAGCTTGTATCATTTCACAACTTGTGTTTTATGTAACCTTAATATTTATTAATAGAGGTAATTTCAATATTTAATAGACAGGTAAATTAACGCAAATATAAAAACCTCAATACCGCTAAAACATTGAGGTTCTACATTCAATATGGTGCACCTAACAGGAATCGAACCTGTGGCATAAAAGTTGTTGCAATACATATTTTACACTTATTATGTATTCTGAACTGGTGCATTATCATCCTGTATATGTACTGGCCTTGGAGGTTTTTCATCTGAATTAGATTGATATAACACGCCCAAAATTGATATTATTATACCCGCAAACAGCCCTACAAAGATATCTTGGTTACTTGCAAATGCAACAATACATCCTAATGTCATTCCTCCAGAGAACCCTGTGCTTAACATAATCAGTGGCTTAATAAGTAATACCCCAATTATTCCAATACCTATTCCAAATATAATTGCTAAATTTGCTGTATGTTCCATATCTACTTGGCCAACCAAACCTATCAGCATGCCTAAAAATGAGCCTGTCCAAAAACATTGTAGAAAAATACCTAGCTTATATAACCCCATAGCTAGTAGAGCACCTAGTCCCCCTACAATCAATCCCATCACAAGGCATAACTCAATTTCATCCTCAAAGGAAGAATAACCTATTACTATCCCGATTAATCCAAATAGAATAAACCCTTGAACTCCTATCCAAAACTTAAACACCCTATATCCAAAGAAACATTGTATCGTTGCGAAGATAGCACCAACGGCTATTATAATAGCAATTGAATCTTTCAATCTATATGATAAATTAAATAGGACACCAGCTAAATCTAGCATAAGGTTATTGTTCACAGTCTAACCCCCTATCGGTTTTTATTCGTTACAAACAATTATAACTTTAAGATGAGTCCAAGTCCATATCATGGAAATTTTGTAATAATATTATATGTTTGCCTTGTTGCCCACGTTGGGCAGCAAGGCAAACATAAACAAAATAAAAAACCCTCAATACATTAAAGTATTGAGGGTCAATATTCGTTATGGTGCACCTAACAGGAATCGAACCTGTGGCACACGGTTTAGGAATGCGTGTTTTTGCTTCTTATGATTTCAACCATCTTTCTATATCCTTTTATATTGCTAGCTTCTAAAAGGAAATCTTACCCCGTCTTATAGCATCTTTGGGTACTATTTAGCATCTTTAGTACCCAAATAGTACCCATTTTGTTAGTTAAAGATTATTTCACAGGGGTAGTATAGTAATCGTGTAAGTTAACCATGGACAAAGGTCTCGGTTTGAATTATCTACTTTGATGAAACTCTTACTATTTTTACAACTGAACCATCATGCAAATCTATGCATACTGTTTAGAAGATAGTTATTACCCAGACCAGAAGGAGAGAAATATCCTCTCTTTAACTATTTGTGTACTATTAATCCTAGTGCAGTTCCTCTAAACATTCACCAATGTATGTTTCGCACTTAAACTCGCCGATTTCATAATCGATAAGCTCCGAATACAATTCTGAATATTTTCCTGGGTATGTAAGTTTCAGCAATTCTCTCATATCATCATAAGCCCTATCAGAGTAGGGACAGTCCTCACTTTTTAATTCCTGCTTCCATAAAAACAACCCTTCCTAAGTATTTAAGTTGCTAATTTTGACTCTACTTTTTCAGGGGTAGTCCGCTAGATTATATCATATAACTTATTCTTAAGATAGGAATTATATCCTTAACCTCCATAACCTTGTTCGTGGTATTCATCATGTGAATTCCTAATTCATTGTATGAGTTTATTATTTCCTTATCACTAAGTGAATTAATTAACTCAACCATTTCATAATTTGCATTCTTCTCAATATACTCCAAAATGGTGATGGGAAGAACATTTGCTATTTGATCAACACGCAATTTGTCAATAGCTACCTTTTGACATACATACGCACTTATTATATCTACATTTTTAATAATAAAATCTTTTACAAGCTCTTCAACTTTCTTTGTTCTTAAAAATAGTGGTAGCAGCATAAGTTCAGTTTCAGGCTTAAGATGCAACAAGTATTTTTCTGTATTATTCATGCACATATCATAGAACTCGTTTAAATAATGTTCCTCATCTGAGATATGTAGCGCTTCTAAACAAGTATTATAGACCCTAGAAAAACTTGGTGTATATTTACTAGTTCTTTTAAGATTTTTTATACAAAGATCTATTAAGGGGATATATTTTGTAGTATAGGCATTTTTCTTCAATATGCTAATAGTAAGCTCGGTTAGCTCTGAATCATCCCCAAATTCAATTAGTTCATTTAAAATTTGTTGCTGACTTAAATGCTTAGCACAATATTTTGCATAAAAGAATTCAAAGAATGATCTATGAAAAAACTTATATTTGTCCTCTGAATTCCCCATTATAAATAGTTCCGTCCTATCTTCACAAAACCTTAGGAATTCTTTTATTGCTCGAGATAAATCATTTTCATCTCGATATCTCTTTCTATATGTTTTCATTAAGCTCGTGTGAATACTTGCAAGTTTTATTTCCTTATTATTGGGCTTACATAACAAAGCCAACTGCTCAAAACTTTCATCGTTTTCTAATATTGTATGCATAAGCTTAAAATCATATTGTACCTCTTTTTCTTCTTCCCTTCTCTTACTAATGTACTTTACACAAAGCTCATATAATTCAATTTTATTCTCAGGTAATTTACTTTCAGAATCAAAAACCTTAACTAATAAAGATAGCACTAGGAAACTTGTTAAAAATCCATTCTCTAAGAGTGGACTGCTTTGTTTAATAAAAATATCTATATCTCTAGAATCAAAATTACCTAACTCAATCATTTTGTCCAAGTAATTCTTAATTTGAGTATTATCTAATGGTTTTACTCTATATATAACAGGAGTATCAGGAATTAAACTTCTATCTCTAGTAGTGATACATACTTTATTATTCTTGTTTATTGTACTTAGGTATCCTTGCACGATATTTGATACCCTATTTCTATGTTTGCCTTCTACTTCATCTAATGCATCAAACAAAATTATACACTTGCCTGTATTAATATAATGGGATAAAAATTCTTTATTTAGATACGATTCACTTAACCCTGAATATTTTTTCATTGATTCTAATAAAAAATCAAATACTGAATGCGTTGCTTTTCCAATAGTTTCATTAATAATATCCTTGAGATTACAATAAATAGGTAATGCTTCATTTGTATCATAGATATCAAGGTCATTAAAATTATTCATTAAATTTCTTAAAAAGAGTGTTTTTCCAAACCCTGCACCACCGATTACTGATACTACATTAGTTACAGCAAAAAGATGCTGCCACTCAACAGTGAAGTCCTTATTATTCTCATTCAAAGTAATATAATCAACTTTATCTATCTTCTTATAGTGTTCTTGTTGAATCATTAATGTTGGTGGAACATAGAATGATTCAAACCGGAGTCTTCTCCTCACTCCGTAAACATTACATTCCTGAAACTCTGGCTTCAAAGCACTTAAATATTGTTCTCTACTTTTTTTAATAGCTTCAATATTAATTTCTTTGGTTTCATATTTTACTATTTGACTAATCTTACTTTCCAAGTCAGAGATAGCTCTTGATAAAAAATAAGGCAATGCAAGATATTCGGTTGGAAAATCATAGATTATTTTATCCTCAATAATTTCTATTAATTTATAAAAATACCTTTTTAAAGCTTTTTTGTTTAATTCAAAATGAATTTCATTCTTTGCATAATTAGATGCCGAAATAACCATTAGATCAACAAATTCTTCCTTATCAATACTAAATGGCATATCTTCATTATTTAGTAAACTTTTGAATGAATTGTATCTTATAAACTGATTGAAGGCTACTTTTGTACTATATTCAGTTAAGAATCTTGCCAAGCTTCCTGAATCAATTTCATAATCCTCAATAAAAGTTTCTACTATTTTACGTAGATTTGCATCTTTTTCAATATCAAAAATACTCTGTTGAACTCGAACTTTAAAAGATTTTAAAATGTCATATATTAGACTGGCAGTTATGTTAACTAATATTGCTTCCAACATCTTATCCCCCTACAAAATTTATACTATTACTCTTTCATAAATTTCCAGAAGAGACATTTCGACACATTCTTACATTTTACCTGCTAATATGTGAAAATTATATTCTTTACTACTGTTGCCTGTTATATTTGTTCTTAAAGCTTTACGCTCATCTTTAGACAATGAATTTTTCTTAGGTACGTTGACCTTACCTCAAATTTTATACCAAACTCGAAATTAGTCCAACTGATTTTGACGGTCCCCAAAAACGTGATTCGATATCATTAAGTTGAAGGTAACCTTATAAACACAAAACACCACAAATACTTGCAGTGTTAATATTTATATTATTTACTAATAGTCGATAAAACTGTTCATAAAAATTATTCCCCCTACTACTAAGAACACTATCGAACCAATAAAGAACTACTGGCATAATAATAATCATGTATTTAAGCTCACATGGATATTCTACAGTTAAAGGAAGCCGTCCGTCCACACCCACATGATTCTTTACCCCCCGAAATTTTTAGAATCGAATCAGTAAATACTTTAGGTCAGTAAAATAGGGCAACTGCTTTCTTTGGCAATTACCCTATTTTTATTTTAAATTTAGATGTCATTTCTTAGAGCTATTAGTATATCCCTGGCTGATTAAAGATACGTAGTAAACTTATTCCATTACCTAGCCTCCTACTTGCAGCCATTCTGGTATCTCCTTTTGTATACTTGACCTTCTCCCATTAATTTTGACCTTGCTCCAGTTTGATGGACACCAAGAATTCCTCTATAATTAAACTTGAATTTTATTTTTATCTTATTTTCTTCTGGTTCTGTGGTACTATTCTCTGGGAATATTTCTATTCTATTTACAGAATCTGCATTTATCCATACACCAACATTTGTCATACCACTGCAATCTTCAAGCTTTTCTTCTGTCTCCAAGTTATATAATATATAACTTTGCAAATACAACTCTCTTTTACCTTGACCTGCATCTGTGCTATATTTTTTTAAATGTCCGATATAGTAAACATTCTCATCTTTTAAATATACTCTAGCCCAAGCTGCCCATTTAGACCTCTCTTGCCTCATCACAAAATTCCAAACTGATGAATATGACTCTAAATTTGAGTTATATATATTTTTTGTTATAATTCTTTCGAGCTTTGAGTTTGAATACCTTACTAAGAAAACGCCAATTATTAATGACATAGCTAACAAGCCACCAATGTACCATATATTTGATTTATCCACGAACGTATAGAGATTTTTAAATGCCTGAAAAACATTTAAGCTCTTACGTAAAATAAGCCAGTAATCTATTCGAAAAATATATATTACAAATAATAACCCTATTTCTGTTACAAAGCTGTATATGATGCTTTTTACAACAAGATGCTTCTCGTCAATATCTCCCTCTTGCCTATACTTATTACTTATCATCAAAGCTATATAACCTGGTATAAAATAAGAAAATAGTTGCGGAATAACTAATACTATGTCTTGTAAATCCATCTTTTCTCCCCTTATATACCTCTTCTACGTTTTATAGGTGGTTTTGATTTTGGATTATCATTACCCCCCACACTAAGTATCACAAAGTACTTTTTTCGCCCATGCAGACTTCTAACCGGTAACGCCACCTGCCCATGTGACTTCAACAGCTTAACAATTTCCTTGTTAAGTTGTATATTTAATCCAGGTACTTCTGGGTTGCAACCATCTTCATAATCTTTTATTACCTTAGGATCAATATTAACTCTTCTAAATGCTCTACTCCCATGACCATATCGTGACCTCCATCTATCCATGACTGTATACCTCCTTTTTACTAGCCTACTATCTTAACCGCATTCTCTTTAATTCTTGTTATAGTCTCTACGATCTGCTTTTGTTTTGAACCATCAAACAACTTGATAAAACTCTGAGGTTTGTCAAAAGGTGGCTTCATAAGCTCTGATACATTCTCGATAAAGCCGTTTTGCACGATATAGTCAATGACCTTTTTGACAAAAACAATTTGCGCCTGGCTTAGCGACTGATCATTGATAAAATCACTAAATGCCACACATGCTGCTTCATAATCCAGCTTTGCAATTTTACGTACCAGTAAGCCAAAGGGAGTATTTTGGTATTCCCGCAGATAATCATCAGCTGTACCCAGTTGCCCAGTTAATATGCTCTCCAAACTCTCATAGTCGAAAGTAGTAAGAGGAATATTGTTGCGTAACTTAAAAATAGCAAGATGATCACGATGTTCTTCTATATAACGATTTACTTTCAGCTTATAATCTTCAAAAGAGTAGGCAGGTTCTATTCCTTCCCCTTCTTTAATACCGAGTATATCATCGACAAGGTTGGTATAGACTGGGTTTTTTCCACCTTCGTCAATAATAAACTTAATCAATTCCCGTAGCTCTAATCGTACCTTCTCAAAGTTTAATATATCAGAGTTCTGCCAAAAGTCGTCTGTACCTATTGTGTTGATCAGCTCAATCTTTTCTCTGATCTGAGGTATAGTTGCACGTTTTGAAAGATTGGTACAGACAGCCACGAGTTGTTTTTTACCTTTTTTAAACTGCGGCAGAGCCTCGATCTGGGCAATCATCAAGCCATACATAAAATTATCAAATCGTTTAGCATACTCATCCTTGTCCTTCATATATATGATTGGTGCTAAGTAAGTAATCAGGTTGTGTTTATCCATATCAGAAATGCATACGAAAACTTCTACATTCTTATATTTTTCTACGTACTGTAACTGCAGTTTCACTGATACTAGTTCGGTATTCAGAGCGTTTATCTGGTTTAAGACAACTTCAATGAGCCCCGCCCGTATTGTCTGATAAGGTTCCTCCATAAAGGCTGAATGCTGGAGGTTCTGAATCAACCTCACTCTTTTCGCAAAGATCGCTTCAGTTACACTTTGTGCTTCATTGCCTTGCAAGCCCTTTTTGTTAGCACGGAAAAACTCGAGGTTTCCGAGATAGTCAAAAATCATAAAGTGGGTTTTATCCTGTCCTTCTCCAAATAAATTTTTGCATAACCTTGTGCCACGACCAATCATCTGCCAAAATTTTATTTTGGAGCGAACACGCTTAAAGAATACCAGATTGACAATCTCCGGGACATCGATGCCGGTGTCCAGCATATCCACTGATACGGCTATATGGGGTGCTTTTTCAGCGATCTTAAAGTCAGTAATAAGTGTTTGCGCATAATTGTCCTCACAAACAACTCGTTTGGCAAAGCTGCCGTGATATTGGGGATATAGTTTATCAAAGCGCTCGATGATATACTGTGCATGCTTTTTATTTTGGGCGAAGATAATAGATTTTCCTAAACGATCCCCGCCTGCAACCTTAATACCTTTGGTCATTAAATCTTCCAATACCATGTCAACAGTTGCCTGGTTAAAAATAAACTCATTTATTGCCGGAGACGGAATAAAATCAGGTATCTCTCCATCTTCATCAGTAAAGTCCTCTTCATAACGCGCCTTATCTTCTTCAGTAAGCTCATCATAGACAATACCTTGCTCTAGAAACTTTGTTTTTATCTCAATGTTATAGTAGGGAACCAAAACCTGATCTATATTCACGGCGGTTTCATAGTCATAGGCATAGGTTGGAACTCCGGACTCCATCTCAAAAAAATCATAGGTATTACGATCAACCTCGGTTCTGGGGGTTGCAGTCAAACCGATCAGTAATCCATCAAAGTATTCAAATATAGCACGGTACTTTTTAAAGATACTTCTGTGAGCTTCGTCTACCACAATCAGATCAAAATGTGCTGGCGTAAATAGTCGCAAACCATCACTGTTCTTAGCCGTATCGATTGAGTTCAGCATCGTAGGATAAGTCGAAAATACAATGCGGGCATTTTTTTCTTCTTTATTACTTAGTAAGTTGCAAAGGGACATATCTGGCAAATAGTTCTTAAAATCATCTTTGGCCTGTTTGACCAAAGCCGTTCTATCCGCTAAAAACAATATATTCGTTACATATCCACCCCGGGATAATACATCGGTTAGACTGGAGGCTGTTCTTGTCTTACCTGTACCTGTCGCCATTACGAGCAAGGCTCTTCTGTGGCCTGCCATAATGTTCTCGCAAACCGCACGGATTGCTTCCTTCTGATAGTAACGGTCGGTAATTTTATCATCAATTGGTATTTCAGCCAAAACTTTGCGTTCGTTGCGGCGATTCATTAGCTTTTCTAGATCTGCTTTGGCAAAAGCACCGCTTACTTTGCGCTGAGGAGAAGTCACATCATCCCAGAGATAGGTTTCAAAACCATTTGTAATAAACATAATGGGCCTTCTGCCAGTCATTTTCTCCAAGCAGTCAGCATAGAGCTTTGCCTGCTGTGTGCCGACCTTCGGGTCTTTCGAAGTACGTTTCGCTTCGATGATAGCAAGAGGTAATCCATCCTTGCCATAAAGTACATAATCCGCATAGCCTTTTCCCTCTGAATTAGGCATGCCATAGAGTTCCACTTCTTCCTGTACGTCATCACCAAATACCCAACCGAGGAGTTTCAAGTCCACATCAATATACTTTTTGCGAGTTAGAAATTCTGAAATGTCACCTGGGGTGAAATGTCGTTCATCTTTATGTTGTTCTTTGTCCGCGGTAAGCTTTACGCTCATAGCAGCAATCCTAGCAAGCAGTGCTTCAATCTCAGAATCCTTTTGCTCGATCAAGCTATCTTTTTCTTTTATCTTTGCTTCATCAAGGATTACCTTTTCGGCAGGAATATTTCCTTCATCAAAATACCGTTCTATATAATTTGCCCCATAACAATAATCTATCCACTGCACAAATTCAAATAGCGAAGAAAGGGACAAAACTGCATCATTGCGGTCGATAGCTTTTCCCGTATGTACCGCGAGGTTGCCTAAATTGATGATATAGGGCAGTTTGCTCCAGGTCTGGGTACCCATGGCAAACTTGAATGAAGGCTCGTGAATTAGCGACTGCAGATTGTCCTTATAAGGCATAGTAATGGTGTTATCGGCAGAATATACCCATTTTACAGCAAGCTCAAAGGCTCTGCGGCTGCCCACAGCAGCCATTGATGGAGAAGTGGAAAGCACACGCTCCGCTTCCATACATGCAGCAGAAAATAAGTTATATTCAATTTGTCCCTGTAAGAATTCAAAGTTGGCAGACATTAATCACACCTCATTTTATTTAAAATACTCGCTCATCAAGCTATCAAACAGGTATTGTGTTTCACCTATTGCCTTTTTTACAAGGACCTTTTGCTCTTCTATCTCGGTGACGATGGTTGCAAATTGGTTTTGAATGGAAATCGGAGGGCACGGAATGGCCATGTTTCTAATCAGACTGAATTCAATATTATCTGCGGTAACAGCCCTTACATTTTTCAGAATATTATTTTGTATTATCATAAAGAAGTACAACAAATACTCTTTTAAAACTTTTTCGTTAGTTATAAACGCCTTCATATCTTGATTAATAGCAATATTAACTGTGTTTATTGCAACAGGCAGTGACCGTTTTAAAATACCACTTCTAATTACCATGAGAACAGAGTTCAAAGGCACTAGTTTAGCTGAACTATTCTTAATTGCATCTTCATTTATGTGGTCAATACTATCATTAATCCAAATAGTCTTCATGTCCTTAGGTGTTACCCAAGGAATGTTACCGATATAATACTCATTGTTACTTTTTGATGGAGTTCCACCACCCATTATTTTAGAACATACCTTATCAACAGTACTTAAATCCCACCCCTTTTCATTGATAATAGGGTCGCCGAACATATCATAGAAAACAGATTTTATCAGGTTGTCCAACTCAGCAAGTTGCTGCTTGCGCATGGTTAGCAGTTCAACGGCAGTATCCAAGGTTTTAGCTATTTGCTTTTGAGTTTCGAGAGGGGGGATGCAGATCTCAACATTACAAAGAGTAGCTTTATTAAGTGTTGAACCCATTACAGCTTTATTGATTCCGATAGACCAGTCTTTACCCCTAAACATGTGATACAGAAAATTGTTGTCAATCTCATATTTACCCTTATCAACAAAAGCCATAATCGCTTCATTCGTATACATGTCTTCTAACACGATACAAGTTTTTCCAATCGATAGCTTAAAGCTCATTATTACCGTGTTCTTAGGTACAATTCTAATTCCAGATTCTATGACAGCTAAATCAGTGATAGTTTCTTTAGTTTTGTAAATAAACTTGTCCGCCAATCCAATATCGGCTATTGAAATCCATTTATTAGAACCATCGTTCCAGTATTCCACATTGCTTCTACTTGGAGTTTTGCCCATTTGCAAATCAAAAACTTCACTTAATTTCAACGTTTTCCACCTACTCATTAATGAGCCCCCTTAACTCCCCCATCTTGGAAGTTATATCAAGGTTCAGTTCATCTAGGCGCGCCATGATTACTTTAGGTGTATCATACTTTACCTTCTCATAAACAACCTCTTTATATCGGTTGATGGATAAATCATAGTCATTGACTTCAATGGCTGACTTATCCACAAGAAAGCTCTGCTCGGTAGATTTGCGCTCAAACTCTCTCTCAAGATTGTGGAAGCGTGCAAGAATATCCGGAATATCATTAGCTTCAATAACAGAACGCTTATCATCCAAAGATAAGCCGTCAGCTTTCATATCATAAAACCAAACCTTGTCGGTGCCACCTGCCCCTGTCTTTGTAAACACCAGAACGGCAGTGCTGACCCCAGCATACGGTCTGAAAACCCCACTTGGCATGGAAATGACCGCTTGCAGTTGATGGTTTTCGACCAACTCTCTACGCAGATCCCTATGTGCCCTGGTTGCACCAAACAATACTCCATCTGGTACAATGCAGGCACAGCGCCCCCCCTTGCGCAACATCCGTAAGAAGAGTGCCACAAACAAAAGTTCAGTCTTTTTTGAATCGCAGACTGCCTTTAAATTGTCATTAATACTTTCTTTATCAATAGTGCCAGTAAAAGGTGGGTTTGCCAGTATAATGTCATAAGCAGAAGAAGTAATGTTTTGCTTGGAAACACTATCCATATAGTCGATATGAGGTCGGGTGATCGAATGAAGCATCAGATTCATGGCAGATAGTCGCAACATGGTTCTGTCCGTGTCAAAACCTGTGAACATATCTCCAGTGAAATGCTCCCATCTCTCGCTCGTCATCTCCGATTCATAGTTTTCCCGGATATATTCGGCAGATGAAACAAGAAATCCGGCTGTACCACATGCGGGGTCACAAATTTTGTCATTTGGTGTTGGTGCAAGCAAGCGCACCATCATGTCTCGTATATGTTTTGGGGTTCTAAACTGACCGTTTTGTCCAGCCGAAGCCAGCTTTCCCAGCATATATTCGTAGATATCGCCTTGCATATCGAGGTCTTTTATGTCGTGCTCATAGAGCTCATCTAAGCCTGTAATGATCTTCTGTAATATCTGTGGAGTTGGGATTAGGAACATCGCATCTTGCATATAGCGAGAAAACGAAGAAGTATTTTCTCCGTTCATAGCTTTGATAAATGGGAATACTTTTGTACCGACAATATCGTAAATCTCTCGAGAATCCTTGGTTTTAAACTTACTCCAACGCATGGACTGCCCCGCTTCATCCTGCGGAAAGACTTTTGATAGACTTTCACCACTTAATGCTTCAACCTGTTCCTTCTCCAACTCCTTTTCATCCAGGGAACGGATAAACATTAAATAAGTAAGTTGTTCTATAACTGTTAAAGGATTGGCGATGCCGCCGGCCCACATATCTGTCCATATTCTATCAACCTTGTTGCGAATTTCTCCTGTTATCATCTGTTTTACTCCTATCATTCTTGAATATAGCTAAGATGACTAGCTTTTATTTCATCTTAAACCACAATAATTATTATAGCATTTCACTTCATCAAATTGTTGAACATAATTTCTAAACAACCTTGCTCAATTTGAGAAAAATATACCAAAAATACAATAACTCTGATTATGCAAGGCTTATAATATGTTTCTTAAGTAAATTGCCATCTCCACTTATGAGAGAAAATGGATCATTAGTAGCCCTAGAGGTCGCTTTGTCTGTGATCGCCTCGTTTGTGGAAACATAAACACAACAACAAAAAGTGGATTATGCCCCAAGCCCATAAAATCAGGCTACTTCTTCTCTATCAACGACACACCCTCCATATTTGTTTAGATAAAAATATGATATTATAACGCAAAAATAATTGAATGTATTATCTCTAATAATTGCTCTCAGCTAATAGAAAACTTGACTCCCGTTGGCAAAAAACTAATGGCCATTAGTAGGTCTTTCCAATTTACGTATCAAAAGAAAATATTCTTATCATAGCTTTTTCATTTTTTAATGAAGTCTCTATCTGTTTAATTGGATTAATTACATTATCAAGGTATTTCCACTCTTGAACATTTTTACCCCCTTGGTTCCACAAAACTCCCGTTGGCCATTTATCAGGTATATCTCGATCAAAAAATGTAGCCGCTCCAAATGTTGGGCATTTCCACTGCCTTGAAGAGCCTGCAAAACTATATTTTGCAAAATAAACTTCACCAGATCCCCCACAACCGTGAGGATAAAACCCATGAACCAAATTGAGTATTCCATCTACCTGAGGATTAGCTAGATTTTGTTTTCTTATTCCAAACCCATCATAGCAAATAGCCATGTAAAGTTTTTTTCCTTTTAACTGAACAATTCTACTATAGCCATTTTCTGTTGATAAATAATCATCAGCTATATCAATACTGTTTGCTTCTTCGTCCGTTGGGTAAAACTTTCTCCCTATCGAAATTATTCCTTGTCTATTAATAGCCAATCCAATTTGGTCTTTGCCATTGCGTCCGTCTATCCCTAAACAAATGATTGTATTCAAACCTTCCCTGTTAAGATATTCTTTAACACAATTCTCAATTTCACTATACATGTAGTTTGGTTTTCTTTTTTCTTTATAAAAACCTGCTGGGAGAAGTATTACATCCACATATTTTCCAACTTGCATAATAATGTTTTCTAACAAGCTTGTCCTATCTTTATTGGAAGGCTGCCTAAGTTGGGGCGACTGTATTATAACGGTAGCAATATTAATATAATCTTCTATTTCCGTCTCGTTTTCATGTTGTATATCATCTTTTTCATCAATCTCTCCATATTTAACTATATCAAAACCTAACTTCATCAAAAACCTATTTGTTTCTTGACCACCACTAAAATCTTGTGCAACTAATTCAGTACCATTTACATAAAGATTAGCTAGTGAAATGGTGTATTTAGGCGGATACAATTTTCCCATATATCTTAAATAATATTTAGTTGATTCTCGCCACTTTGGAACACCCTCAGAATTAATTTTATTAATAGCTTTTATTATCAAATTTTTTGTAATATTTTCGGGTATCATTTTTATACTCCTTTTTTATTCAAGCTAATATCTAGTATTTTAAGATATATGCCTTCCTTGAACATTATTTTTGATGTCAGCTAAGTCCTCTACATTTGTGTGTCAAAGCTATAACATGCATCCTCAATTAATAACCTGTATACCTTTTCCTAGATGATCAAGCTTTGCTCTCGTTTAAATTATTTATTCTGAAATAGCTCCTTTGCCCATTTAACAATTTCATCATTGCCTTCAATCACAAATTCCTGTCCCCTACCAACACTATTTAGAATGCAATGATTATCATGTAATTCCCAAATAGTGTTATTCGAGCTATTGCATAGGTTCTCATGGTAGCTCATCAATGTTCCAAAACTGGGATGAAAATATTCCGGTAGCTTCCAAACAGACCGTTTCCCTTGCTCTGGACAAGTTAGAACCAAAGCATTTTTATAATTAAAAGTCCCATATCCAGGCAAATGTGGAGCTAGGCTTAAGTTATTTCTTGCAATATATCCTGTGTTCTGCACCCTATTTCTATAGTAATAATGCGGATGTTCCGCTTTCCATGATTCATAATCTTTGCTATGTTCTATTCTTTGGATTTCGTCAACCTGCAAATAGCCCCAAATGATATGCCTATCCGTGCCACTTACATATTTATATCCGTTTGCAGTTTTAACTACATCGCGAAACCAACCAAAGAATAAGAATAAATCGCCACTCTTCACACCTTTATTATTTAGATGAGCTTGTGCACTGCTGCTTTGCCCAAACAATCCTCTCCAATCCTTATGTCTACTATCTAAAGCTACAGCATTAACATCAGGGTCAATATGGGCATATCTACCTTTGAATTTCCTAAGGCCTAGTTGATTCATTATATCCAAGTATGATGTATCGTTATCGAATCTCAAATCTGCATAGGTTCGTCCAGTATCTATACTGTTACTTTCATCTTCTGGTATTGGAAATGAAAGAAGACGACCACTTTCAACAAAGTAGGGGCTTGGATAGCCCCCTGCTGCTGAATCAAAACCTTTTCTGCTTAAAATTATCTTCATATTTATTGACTCCTTCTGTTTTAAACTTTATTCAAATATGGCAAAACCTTGTCCAAGTATTCCTGCCAGTAGTTATCATCATCACCTTCTAAGCTATGTAACCAGATATACATTATTAGAATCTCAAATTCCTGTTTTTTTCCTTTAGTATATGGTTTCTTAGGCATTTTTCTATATAAGGAATCTAGACCAAATAGATTACTCTTTTGCTTTATATCATAGTCATATTTCCTAAAGCTCTCTTTACTCTTTCGCTTATGTTCTGCAGGCCATATACTATCATTATCCCAAAAGTACTGCGTCCAGCTATTAACAAAAGCCCAAATATTAACGTGATACTTTGCCCATGTTTCTTCAATCCAAGCATTAATTTCCTCAGTAATATAAATATTGTTATCCCACTTTTCACGCTGGCTCATTACATGGTGGTAATCTTTGATAAACATATAAAGCATTTCTGTCTGATCTTTAAGATAGGGAAGCTTTTTTATTAGCTTTGAATAACAATCGTAGGATAAGCTTCTAAATTCTTTATTAGAATCGTTCAAAAAAAAGAATTCATCTTCCTTCAAAAGGTTACCAATATTCTTATTTATTTGTTTTCCATACTCTAAATAAATACCTACCAGCCAATCCCTTACTTCTTGATCATAATCTACTAGCTGTTTACAATATTTATCTGCTTTTTCATCCTTCAACACAGTTCTTTCTTCCGCTTCAGTAATATTTAAATAATTGTTAAAATACTCAAATACATAATTAACACAAAGTCTCATATTTTCATTGCGTTCATTAATATTAAACTCATCAAGCTTGTCTTCTTTTTTTCTTCGTGCAATGTACTCTTCAATTGTAAGCACTACACCACCTCATTTCTTGTTAAAAGATGTGTTTACATTATAAACCAATTATACCATATCTTTAATTTAAGATATCAAAAACAAAAGCCGGCCTATGTGATATTAAATCACCTTAACCGGTTCGTTTATAAATATCTTCAATCCTATATTACCAATGAATTATTATGCGGTGGAACTATTTAAAGTTCATATTTTCCCTTCGATAATTGTATGAAATATGGAATTGCCGTCCTTAAAGTATCTTAAATCTTGGATAGTAGCTTTTGCATATTCAATATTCCTAACAGTGGGCTTTAACTCGTTTATATCAATAATATCTAGATTTTTATGTGCTTTATCACCAGAAGTGTAATTCTCTATTTCATTTTGAACAAGAGCTTTACTTATCCTACTTTCTGGATATTGGCCCCGTAAATCCTTAATCATTCCGTTAATTGCCTCTACGATATTCACTGGCGTTTCCCTTGTTAATAGCATAAGGTCTGGTAGTTCCATTCTTTCAGATATTACTATTATAGTAGCTTCAAGCACTAGCCATTGTTTCATTAGTCCTTTGAACCTCTGAAGCTTACTTAAAAACAGCGTGGCAGTGCTTATATCCGCGAGATCTACTTGTGCTTTATTTTTTACTTCATTCATGATAAGAGCGTAGATATTAAGTGAGCTTATTTCAATATCTCTAGACAATATTGCTGCTAAGTCCGTCACTTTAATAATATATTCCAATAACCTTCGGCAAGAATTATATATTTGAATATCATAATTATCCACCAACTGGTCCTGTAAGTGATTTACTTCCTGGATGGAGAGTAACTCCTCAAGATCTTCTATATGTTCGTCCTGTACTTGTTTAAGCTCATATAACAGGTCTTGCATCATTAACCGCCCAACCTCATATCCGCTTAATTTACCTTTTGTTAATATATTTTTTATTTTTGATATTTTCATACTATATCACCCCTATTTATTTCCTAATAATGCTTTAATTTCATCAAGTTTCTTCTCTAGTGTATTCGCTTCATAAGCCTTCAATATATTACTTAATATACTCACTTCTTTGCTAGCCTGAGAAGTTGGAATATTACCCTCTCTAACCCGTTCAAGCAAACCCATTAGCTCTCTTGTTATATCCCCACTGTTCATTTCTTGCATACTTTTGTCAGCTGATATGTCAATGTACTCTTCTTTTAACTCATTCATATATTTAATCATTAAATCCAGTAACTTATCAGCGGGCAAATCCGTTAAATCCTTGCTTTCTACAGCCTTATTTATCCTTTTAAGGGTTTCCCCTAGCTGCTTTATACGTGCCCCCTTGACCATAAAGTAGTTATTATATAACTCTTCAAGTTTCTCCTTTTTGAGTTCTGATATACTCTCCTTAAAATCTGTATTCCATTTACTGCAGGTTGCCCTCGATATTTCAAGCTCCTTACAGATTGCTCTATATGATAGTCCCTGTGCTCTTAATTCTATGAATTTATGCTTTATTTCAGAGCTTTCCACCATGACCATCTCCTTTTCCTAGTTTTTTTCTATTGTCGCAAATCTCATGTATTGACCTAGCCAGCATAGTTCAACAGTTCCCGTCTGACCATTCCGATTTTTTGCTACAGTAATTTCCCCTACATTCCCTTTCTCCGTATTAGGATTATAATACTCATCGCGATATAGAAGCATAACTAAGTCTGCATCCTGCTCTAACGCCCCCGAATCCCTCAAGTCAGACAATATCGGTCTTTTATTCATTCTTAATTCACATGCTCTACTCAACTGAACTAGCAATATAACTGCAATATTTAGTTGCCTTGCCATTATCTTCAGTCCTTTTGTTACCTCACTAATCTGCTGCACCCTATTATCTGTTCTAATTTCATGTACAATGAAATCAAGATAGTCGATAAAAACAACGTCCAATCCTTTTATGCCCTTACATTTTGCATTAATCTGAGATACAGTTTGCGGGGTATTATCATCTATGTATAATGGAGAACTATTTATTAAGCCTGTGGATTTTACTATCTTGCTCCAATCACCTTCTGTAAGTTGACCTTTTTGCATTTTTTCGCTATCTACTAATGCTATACTAGAAACAAGTCTTTGCATTATTTGATCTTTTGACATTTCCATACTAAATGTCGCAGTTGTTTTCTTTTGCTTTATCGCTATATTCTCTGTCAGGTTCATCATAAATGCTGTCTTTCCCATACTAGGTCTTGCAGCTATTATCGCAAGTTCACCCTTTTTAATTCCAATAATCTTATGGTCTAGATCAAAGAATCCAGTACTAATAGCATTAGAAATACCCCCATACTTTTGATATTCCTCTAGGTTATTTAGTGTTTCATTTATCAGTTCTGACGCTTTGATGATTCTAGAATTATCACTGTCAAAAGTAATACTCTCAACCTCTTTTAATTCTCTTGTATAATCACCTTCATAAGCCTTATTAGATAATCTTTCTGCGTACTTGATTACATCTCTGCGTTTCCTATAATCTTTTATCCTTTTTGCGTAAGACATTGCGTTGCTGATTACTGAAGCAGAATTCATAATATCCATAATTGTATCAGGACTGATGTTACACTTTAATTCATCTGTCAAAGTCAGCAAATCTATTTGCTTTCCTTCTTCATCAAGTTTTATAATGGTCTTATATATCTCCGAATGGGTTGGTTTATGAAAATCATCAGCCTGTAGTAAACCCTTTAATAGTGAAATATTATCTTTTTCTATTATCATGCAGCCGAGTGCTGCTTTTTCTATTTCTATATTGTGAGGCAATTCCTTTAACATACTCTCCCCCTTTGATTATTTAAAACCACTTCTTTATAAACTTGTATAAAGGTTTCTTTTGCTTTCATTTCAGGCATTAAGCACAGCTCCCTAAACCCTATTTGCTTTACCGCTTTTAATACATTTCCATTTAAACTGGCCAATGCCTCAATAGTCCTCGGTGTTCCATATAGCCTCATTACCCGCTCTACTTCTGCTAACGCTTCTAAAGGTTTTAATTCCTTGGACCATGCAATTTCATTTTTAATATCACTTATTGTTGGAGGAAAAGCTAATTTATTTATACATTCATTTAGAGCCAGTTCAACTTCTATAAAATCTTCGTTGAATATATTTGAAAAGAGCTTTGCTTCTTTCTCCAGAGAGTCCATATTTTGAATACTGCTTGTCCTAGGATAAGCAGTATTCCTTAACTTTATAATTTCCAGTGCTTCAATAGCATTCATGTTGTCACCCCTTTTGTTTATTTTTCAGGTTTTTCATTACTTCTTCATATATATCCTGCTCTAACGCAGGCTTTTGCCTTCTTTTTATCTGAGATTGCATATACAACCTATCGTACTGCTTTCTAAGATTTTGAGTTGATAAGATATTACATTTCCAGAATTCATCCACTTGCGCAAATTCTATTACTTGCCTTATTTCCTCTGGACTACGGCCATCCTTATGCAGCATCAGCTCAATGTTTTTGCACCAGGATTGAATATTTGGCTCTTTGAGTTTTGGATAGTTATCTTTAATCCTGTTAAGCAAGTCTCTTGACAGCTCCATTTCTACAGAATCGTCTGCAAAGATTTTTTTCAAATAAATATCTTTATTAAAAATGTCTTTATTAATATCTTTATTGGGTAACTGATTCATTACCAATTCGTCAACTGAATTGCTGGTAGTTTCATCAACTAATCTATTGGTAGTAACGTTTTCACTACACGTAACTGTCTTACTACATGTCCAGTTATCAAAGTTCTTATTCAGTCCAATTTTCCTTGGATTGTTATAATCGCCTTTATACTCTACAATCACAATGCCCATGCCGACCAAGTTATTGACTTCTCGGTTTACCTGTTTCTGGTGAATCCCTGTTGCCTTACTTATATACGAATCTGACAAGGAGGCTATCTTCTTGTTGTACCCATATGTATTTCTGATGATTACGTCTAAAATCCGATGCTGTGTACCATTTAGTTTAGTTCTCGCTAGAGCACCCAGTATTTCATTGGCTATACGTGTGTACCCATTTTCTAGCTGGACATTTGCCACTTTTTCACCTTCTTGCTATAGTAATTTCTAATTAATCGGTAGTGACTTTACGCAAGATTCCATATCCCACAGCACCTCCTTGCTGTGCTTTTAGGTTTTCTAATGCTTTCTTTTTTAGAAACTCATCTACTTGCTCAATATCAAATACAAACCTATTACCTGCCCAAAAAAAAGGCACTCGCCCAGCCTTAGCTTCAGTCCTTAAAAAATGAGGAGTTACCCCTAGTGCCTCAGCCGCAGGATTTAGTAACAATCTTTTTGCCATCTTATTCATCCTTTCCTTTCTCATATTCTGGGAACAATTCCCTTTCACTCATGTTTAGTACCGCAGCAATTCTTTTTCTCCAAGATGGAAAAAATGGCTTTTTCCCGTTTATTGCTTGGTATAAATCCGCTGGACTTATCCCGGCTTTTAGCGCTAACTGCATCTTCGAAAGATTATTTTGTTTAATGATTTCGATCAAAAGCATATACACCATCCTTTTAGATAGATTAGCATTGACAATAGTCTATCTATAAACTATTATAAGGATATGGGATTGTTTTTGTCAATAGATGTTTCAATAAACACGTTGATATATCTACGCGACATAAATTTATTTTCAATATATCTACAATTTTGGAGGGGTCTGATGGATTGGAAGGACGAAAAGAATTACCAGCACTTAAGGATGACTATTGATAATAAGGCTAAGTTGATAACCGTAGATTCAGAGATGATTAGTCAAGTAGTAGGAATTCCAAAAGGATCTAACAGAAAGTTTAATATTGCTGGTTATGAAACAATATCAAAACAAGGTTGCAAAAATAGATTTAAATTTCGAAAGCCTTATTTCTTTGTATATAGTTATAATGTTGCGATCAAAAAGCCTATTAGCACACTACTATATTCATTTATAACATCTGATTTTAGCACTCGTGAAGGTTTTGAAAAATTCATTAATTTATGGGGGTTGCCTGGTCTATTAAATATAGATACCCCCCCAGGAACACTCAAGTATGAATATAAGTACTATTGCTTCGAGGAAGCAGCTCAATTAATTGATGACTTTTATTTATATACAAAAGAAAGCCTTATAACAGCTCAGGGTGATTTTAGACAAGTAATTGATTATTGTATTAACACCAACAAAAAACCACATTTAAAAGTCCTGTCTCCATCAAAAAGGTATTTTGTTGGAGTAAGTTCGCGCTCAATCCCGGACTTAACTATATATTCAACTTCGCACTATACTACCTATAAAGTTGCAGGAGTATATATCGACGGCGCATTACCTGAAGATGTGCTGTGTGCTGACATTAAGGATAAGACTCTCGAAATGGTCCCTACATGTCATTCTCAAAATATCATTACACTAGTCTATATAGAGCTTTTTAATCTTTTAGAGAACTTTTCTTTGGGAAAATGCGCTAGTTGTGATGAGTATTTTGTACCAACTCGAAGCTCAGAGGTTTATTGTGAAAAGTGCAGAGATATAGGTTATCTTAACAAGGTTAAAAATGATGAACTTCTTAAAGCTTACAACACTGCTTATAAAACAAAGCATGCCCAAAAGCAAAGACATTCTGGAGCAAATAGTAGCCCAGAAACAAAAGAAAAGTATAAGATCGCTCTGGAAAATTGGAGAGAAGAAGCAAAGAAAAAGTTCAAGCAAGTCCAGCAAGAAGAGATTTCTGAAGAAAAGTTTTATAATTTTTTATCATCAGATCTGGAGGTTTAACAAATGGCAAGTATCGAGAAACGCGGTGAAAATAGTTATAGGCTAACCGTAAGTTGTGGATATAATAAAAATGATAAGAAGGTCACAAAGAAAAAGACTATTAGCGTAGACCCTAGCTTAACAGCTAAGCAACTTGAAAAAGAGTTGCAAAAACAAATGGTGCTATTTCAAGAAGAAGTTGAGCGCGGTACTCATTTAGACGCAGGAAAGATAAGCTTCGAAGAATTCATTGAAAAATGGATTACAGACTACGCAGAACCAAATCTTGCACCTAAAACTTTGTATAGATACAAAGAACTTTTAGAGTCTAGGATAATACCAGCCCTTGGACATATAAAACTTTCCAAATTACAGCCGATGAACCTTACAGAGTTCTATAATAACCTACGCGAAGATGGAATCAGAAGCGACGGAAAGCCCGGAGGATTATCAGAAAGAACCATATTGCATCACCACAGACTTATATCGGCAATCCTTACTGCAGCTGTACAATGGCAGGTAATACTTAACAATCCTGCATCAAGATTAAAACCACCTAAGGTAGAAAAAAAAGAAGCTCGTCATTTTGATGAAGTACAGACACAATACCTACTGCAAGTTGTAAACGATGAGCCTATTAAGTATCGTGCAATGATTTATCTCGCTGTATTTGGCGGCATGCGTATGGGTGAATTATCTGGTCTTGAATGGGAGGATGTTGATTTTACAAATGGGCTCCTACAGATACGCCAATCCGGACAATACCTTCCTGGAGAAGGCGTATATACTAAAGTTCCAAAGAACGAAAGCAGTAAAAGAACTATATCTCTTCCTAGCTCAATCCTGAATCTATTAAGAGAATATAGAGTATGGCAGAATGGCCAGCGGGCCACGCTAGAAAGTAAAATTAATGATGGTTCCGATGATAAAGATAATTTATGGGTAGAAAGCGGTCACATATTTACAAAGTGGAATGGAGCGCCAATATTCCCGGATACCCCTAGTAAATGGTTCTATAAATTTATAAAGAGGCATAATAAGAGCATCATGGAGGATGAGAGAATTCCTGATGCAGAAAAGCCCAAATATATCCTTCCAGAAGTAAATTTCCACGGATTACGCCATACAAATGCAACATTGCTCATAAGCCAAGGTATAGATACTACAACCATAAGCGCAAGGTTAGGTCATGCAAGAACGTCTACAACAACCGATATATATGCTCATGCACTTAAGAAAACAGATGTTGAAGCTGCTAATAAGCTCGAGAACCTATTTGCTAAAAAAGAACAAATAAAAAAACAGGGATAACCCTGTTTTTTTTAAATATCTTTAGTATTTAGAAAGTCTCAATATTATTTAGTATAATCAATTCCCCGCAAATGATTTCAGGAGAATGTTTAGACGTTATTTTATAGTTAATTTTCTCTGGTATAACATCAAAAACTATTATAGATGGCAAGTAAATGCTTTGATGTTGCTTTATGTAATCAAGATTATAGCAAAGAATATCATTTTCATCATCTTGAAAAGAATTATAACAAAATATGGTGTCTATACTGTTTTTATATTCCGTTCTGTAATAACTTAACTTATCGCCTTTAGTTAAATAACTTAAATCGATATTAGGTAGCCTAGCAGGGTAACCATCATATTCACTGATCGACACAGTCTGTTTGGATTTAAATATGAAATTGCAGGACTTATTTATATCTTCAATAATATAATCTCCTGGGTAAGGTAACCTAGCTCTAGAGCAAATTAAACCTTTTTTAATGTAAATCTTTATGTCTATATCTTCATCAAATGTTGTACCAAGGTTGGTTACAGCAAGTTCAAGATTAAATTTAGAATCAAGTTCAGTAAAATAATCTACATACTGGTAGTAACTGGTTACCTCGCTACTTAGATTCTTTAATAATTCATACTTTTCTTTTTCATTATCAGAACCAACTAGTTGATAAGATGAGCCAGTTCTCAAAATCCCACCACCTAGGGGATCTTTTCTTTTTAATAGTTGGCCTAGGCAAAAAAATTCTTCATCAATATAATCAATGATATTTTCAACCAAAAATTTTCTAATGCCCTTTTTTAATGCATCGTCAATGACTACATCTGAGGTTTGAAATATGCTACCCACTGTTGTAAGTTGTTTCTGATAAGCTATTGCAAACCCTCCAAGTTTAGAAAGAGCATTATTATCTACATCAGTAACTGTATTAACTATGGGTTTTTCTTCCACTATTTTATTTGGAGCTATTACTATATCTTTAATCTGTTTTATAATTGTATATACTGAATTCTTTTTATTGGCTAAGAAATGAGATTTCATAAAACTTTTTTGTATAACTATAGGCTCTTCAGTAAGTTGGCCTTCTCTTACACCCTTAATCTGAATATCACTTTTTACATTCTTTGTAGATGTGTCCATCTCAGTTTGTAGTCTTAAAAAGTGAAGAGTTAGATGACTTAAAAACCTTTTCTTAAACTCATCTAGACTATTAAATGTGTGATAGATTCCTTGGTCTTTATATTTATCACGGAAATTTTGTACATTTTGATACTGTTCTTGATTTATTAACGATGGAGATACTGCACAATCACTAAAATATAAGAAAACTTGCTTGCCACTTTGGAGTAGCTTCACTATTTCCTCTTCTGTTCCCGAACTATACTCTTTTGTTGGAGTACCGAATCTTGTCCAGAACACAGCTACCGCAGCATCACAATCAAGAACAAACTGCTTATTAAGCAAATTCTGTGGATGATCTCCAGATTCAGGATAAGAGTCTGTAGACCAATGTTTTGTAACTATTAGCATATCATTTACTTCACCAAAAAGTCGATTGAATTCTTCAACAGTTTCTCTGATGATATTCAACTCTTCTTTCACATCAGAAGGGCATGATAATAATAATTCATAACGCATTACTTGTCTTGGCATCGTTCTTCCTCCTAATTTTAGCTGGTTATCCTTCATTATTCGATAGCTAAAGACAAAACCCTTTTAATCTATTTTTATATCAGATTATACTAGAAAAAACATATAGGCAATCTTTTTAGTACCCAAACAGTACCCATTTCGCATTATGTAAATATCGCAATAAAAAATCTCAACACCTTTAAAGTATTGAGATTGCTAATTTCGTTATGGTGCACCTAACAGGAATCGAACCTGTGGCACACGGTTTAGGAAACCGTTGCTCTATCCGACTGAGCTATAGGTGCATTTTTGATTTTTTAGGTCACGATAATTATAAGTCAGGCTACATCTTTTGTCAATTAATAAATTAAGGCATTTAGCCCAATTGCTATCTGTGCCTCTTTAATTTCAATCTCATTTTATGTTATCCTTTATATATGTTTTTTATTTAGGGGTGTTTATATGAAAAAAGCTTTATTATTTAAAGAAGGTTTAAAAGCCGGAATACCCATTGCTTTCGGTTATTTACCCATCGCTATAACATTTGGCTTAATGACAAAAGCAGCAGGGATTCCAAGCTATGTAGGGATACTAATGTCTCTAATTTTATATGCAGGTGCTAGTCAATTTGTCGGCATCAACCTTTTAGTGCTTGGCGCTGCTTCTTGGGAAATCGTCTTGACTACTTTTATACTTAATTTAAGGCATTTTCTTATGTCCGCTTCACTTTCTCAAAGCTTGGAGCCGGGATCAAATAAGGCTCTTCTGCCGTTGGCATCCTTTGGGATTACTGATGAAACCTTTACGGTAGCATCTCTTAATTTTAAGGACAAGCTTAATATTTACTATTTATTGGGTTTAAATATCATAGCCTTCAGTGCATGGAATATTGGCACCTGGTGTGGACTTTTTCTTGCGTCTGGTCTGCCGCAATCCTTGAAGGACAGCATGGGCATTGCGCTTTATGCAATGTTTATAGGGCTTTTGATACCTTCTGCCGCAAAGTCAAAGCCTGTGCTTATTATAGCTTTGATGTCTGCTGCTACTCACGGACTTATCAAATGGCTCCCTATATTTGATTCCCTTTCTGCGGGCTGGAGTATTATAATTTCAACCATCATTGCCGCCGCTGTCGGTGCATATTTGTATCCACAGGAGGAAAATCAAAATGCTTAAATATATAATTTTGATATTTGCTATGGGTTTAGTAACTTATATCCCTCGCATGATTCCAATGGTACTGTTAAATGGTGTCAAGCTGCCTCCAAGGCTAAAGAATTTCTTAGGCTTCATACCATTTGCGGCTTTAGGCGCATTAATCTTTCCAGGAGTATTATCATCAACAGGAGATATTTCTTCTGCAGTGTTTGGTCTGTCAGCTGCAATTATTCTTTCCTTGGCTAAACTAAATGTAATGATTGTTGTAGCTGGTGGTATAGCTGCAGTATATCTTTATCAGTTTTTTATATAATTTTAGTAAAAAAACAAAAGGCTTTTGAGAAAAAATCTCAAAAGCCTTATCTTTTAAAATTGGTGCGGATTAGAGGACTTGAACCTCCACGTCGTTGACACTAGATCCTAAGTCTAGCGCGTCTGCCATTCCGCCAAATCCGCATTTATAGTGGTGTGCCCGAGAGGGCTCGAACCTCCGACCTTCTGATTCGTAGTCAGACACTCTATCCAGCTGAGCTACGAGCACAAATCATCTGCAGCACATAGCTACATTAATCATTATAATAAACCTTTGAGAAATAGTCAATGTTTAATTATGTTTATTCTTACATAATTGTACTGAAAAGACTGTTTGATTTTTAGATCAACAGTCTTTTCAGTATATGTCATTTGTTTTAAATTAATTCTCTGATGTATTTTTTATTTCTTTTTCAGTCTTTCTAATTTTTAAAAGTAGAATTAATCCGCTAACTAGAAATACAAATGGTATGATTGCTCTTTTCAATGTCCAATAGACTTCATCCATTTGGTATCCAAATAAGTGAAAACTGCTATCAATAGCGTTTAAGAACCCCATAAATCCAAATACTACCAATACTACTCCAAGAATTTTTTTGTTATTAACAATAAATTGATAATTATAGGCTTCAGTATCTACTATTGTTTCCCCCGCAAGCATCTTTTTTCGTAAATTATAAGCATCAAAAAAGCTGAAGAACCATGTTGGTATTATAGCAAGAGGTATGAAGGATTCTATATTCGCATAAGAGATTAAAACAATAGCACCTATAAAAGTCAGCATAAGCTGCATTCCTCTTTTGAAAAGACCCATCTGCATATGTGCCGCTCCTGGTATACATGCAAATATAAAGAACATAAACTTATTCATAAATCCAATTCTTTGTATTCTATCACCTTCTGAATATACAGCGTGATCAATACAGTTAATGCAAACCTTATTGCCTCTTAAATCTGTCGCACAGTCCTCACAGATTGGCATTTTACATTTGTTGCAAATAAATTTTGCTTCTTCATCCTTGTGATTTCTACATTTCATTTTTCTTTCCTCCCCTTATTTTTTGTTCTAATCTAAAGGTTATTCCATTAAGATCCACCAATTTGCTAGACATATCTGTAAATCCTTTATTTATAATGCTCAAAGGCTGAGAAATTTTCTGCCCAATGCCTTGCACACCCACATTCAGTTTATCGCCGCGAACTTCTAAATTGCTGCCAATAGTACTAAAGCTTAAAAAGAATACAAGTATTCCACAGGCAACAAGACTAGTTCCTAACCGCCCCAAAACCTTGAAATCATAAACAATAGCACTGGCTTTTGCAGTGACCTTTATGGCTGCCATTATATTTTCTTTGATACTATTTAATTGAACTTTATCAAGCTTAACGGAAGATATAATATACTTAAGCTTTCTAATCTCTGCTTCTTCATTCCTACATTGGATACAATCCTGTAAATGCCTTTCCACTTCAGCCTTTTCTATGGGATTTAATTCATTATTTATATATGAATGCAGCATTATTATATCAGTTTTGCAGCTCATATAGTTCACCTCCCGAAAGTTCTTGCTTTAAAATAGATTTTAATAATTTCTTTGCTCTATATAATCTGGTCTCTATGGTTTTCTTGGGTATATCCAGTATGCTGCATATTTCCTGCACCTGCAGCTCCTCAAAATAATATAATATCAGCACCGTTTTATAGATCTCCGGCAAATCGTCCACTGCATTTCTTATAACTTCCTTATTTTCTTGCTGCAGCAATTGTTCTTCCGGCCCCTCTGCATCTGAAACTATTATGTCAAGTATATCCGTATCCTCAAAGCTTATGGCCGTCATTATTACCTTGGACTTCTTCTTTCTACTCCAGTCTATACAACTATTTACTGCAATACGATACAGCCATGTAGAAAACTTCGCATCTGCCTTAAAGCCGTTTAGGCTGTTATAGGTTTTAATTAGTATTTCCTGAACTAAATCCTTGGCTTCCTCTTGGTTATGGGTATAGCTATAGGCTGTAGAGTAAACTTTACCGCTATATCTGTCGATTATCTCAGAGTACAACTGGCTGTCTCCTTTTATAATCAACCGAATTATGTCTTCATCCTTCAATACCCATCACCACCTTTTCTCTTGCACTTGTTATGACGAAGCCAATTTAAATTACACTTCAAAAAATATAGCAGTCATTTAAATTCATGACTGCCATACTTTCTAATTATCTATCTTACTTATAAATTCATGAAAATCCATAATATATAACTCTGCCAGCTTCTCCAACTCAGCTCTTGACTCAGCAGATATTTCATCATAAACAGCTACTACCCTCATACCTGCAGCCTTTGCTGCTGTAGCGCCTGCAATGGTATCTTCAAACACTAGGCAATTCTTTGGTTCAATCCCCAAATCTTTTGCGGCCTGCAAATAAACATCTGGAAAAGGCTTGCTTCTGGGCACCTCGCAAGAGGTACGGATGCCATCAAAATATTCACCTATTTCATGTTTTTTTATCATTGTCTCTACCAGTTCTCTCGAGTTGCTGGTGGCTATTCCAATTTTTAAGTTGTTACTTCTAATAATCTGTAGAAGTTCTTTTACCCCAGTCTTCAGCGGTATTTTATTGTTATAAAAATCGTCCGCCATCTCTCTCCACTCTTCCTTAATCTCTTCTACAGTTTCCGGAAGGTTAAACCGCTTCTTAAAATACTCCGCCGTGGAGGTATAACTCAATCCTTCAATATCCTTTTGTAAATCCACCGGTAATTCAGTTTTTCTTCTCCATAGAAAATCTATATCCACCTGTTTCCATATCCACATAGAATCAACTAAGGTGCCATCCACATCAAAAATTACAGCTTTTATGTCCTGCAGCATATATTTCTCCATTTCTTAAGTATTGTTATTCTCATGATATTATTTATATCAATATATATCAATAGCTATACAACTAAGTCCTCTAAAATTTAAAAACCGCTCAATAGACTTATGTCTTTGAGCGGCCTATCTTAAGTAATATCTATGTTAAATACAACCTAAGCGCTTAGGCTATATTAACTGTATTACTTCAGTTCAATCTCTCCATTATTGGTTATCAATTCAATTTTGTATGTTCCTGCACCTACTATACCTTCAGCTGTTTGGTCATTTACGGCCTTTGAAATGTTAAGCGGCAGATTGGTATCTATCTTTCCAAAGCTCGTTTTTGCATATATGTTTGCGTCCGCTAGATTTGAGGATCTATAGCTTATCTTTCCAAAGGAATTTCTAATTTCTGCATTTCCCTTAATCTCCTTGACCTCAATTGAACCATTGTTGTTATTTATTACGGCACTTCCGCTAATATTTGAAGCCTCTATATCTCCAAAAGAAGTTTTTATCTGCGCATCTCCAGCAATATTCTTAATGGTTATTTCACCGTAGTTATTCTTTGCTGACAATTGTCCGGTTATATCACTTACTGAAAGCCTGCCAAACCCTGTTTCTATATCAGCGCTTCCATTTATATTCTCTACATAAATATCTCCATATTGGTTATTTGCATCAAGTTTGCCGCCAGTATTTTTAACTTCGATTTCTCCGAAGGAGTTTTTTACGGAGACACTACCTCCGATATCCTTCACATTTACATCTCCATGCTGATTGGTTATTTCCAAGTTCTTTACGATACCTCGAGCATCTATATCACCAAAGCTATTGTACACCTCAGTATATACTTCTTCGGGAACATATATGACATAGTCGACCAAAGCTTTCCCATATTCTTTTCTATTAATTCCATTGTATTCTGCACTGTATATTTGTGTTTGCTCGCCTTCTATGATTTTAACAACATTCTTGATGTATTCCTGGGCTGCTTTTTCGTCGTTATATTTAACTGTTACACGAGCTTCGACCTTGATATATGCCTTATCATAGGGTTGAAGTGAAACATCCCCAAAGCTATTTTTTGCTGTGAGCTTGCTAATTTTAAAGTTCTCGGATATATTATCCTTTATGATTGTTTCCTTGAGCTCTGATTTATACATTACCCCATCCACCAGCACATTGCCCTGAAATGGATTAAAGGAAAATCCCGGGTTAAAGCTAAAGCCATTAAAATTACTTGAAAATATAATTGCAGCTATAACAAATACAATACACAAACCGTCTAACCTCAGTTTGACATTTTCATCGTGTCTGTGGATTATTACATATACAAACATTTCAAGTCCCATACCGATAAGCAGTACTGGCCAATACTTGTATATATCATTTATCTCTATAGAAGTAAAATTATTTGCAAAAAGTGTTACTCCCACTATTATAAGTCCTATGGCTAATGTTATAGTCCCTACCTTTTTTCTAATCATTTTGGTCCCTCCATTTGATTTTCTATAACTATATACGAAATAAAAATCAGAAAGTTTTCAAAAATTATAAAAGACTTAACAGAAATGTCAAGTCTTTCGTATCAGAATAACGACTTCTATATTATAGATATCCTACATCTCTGACATCTAACCCTGATAACTTTAAATCTATAACTAATTGATCAACATCCTTTGCATTTACCTTCATGATAACTTGTTTTGTGTTTATGATTCCTGAATCAAAAACGCTTAAAGCTTCTATGGAGATTCCATGATGTCTGACTATGTTTGCGATCTTTGCCAGCTGACCAACAAATTCAGGCACAACCATGTATATTCTTGAACCTTTGTTATCCGAACCCATAGCATCGGAGAAGGCATCAAATACGTCTGATCTTGTTATTATACCCACCAAATTATTATCTGTATCCAAAACTGGAAGTGCGCTTACATCCTTTTCCCTAAGCATCAAAACAGCTTTTTCTATGTAATCCATTTTCTTAATCGTGATAAAGTTCTTAGTCATGATATCCCCAACCAATGTATCCTCCATGAGGGTACAACCCTTTTCCCCGCAGAAGTATTGATTGATGATATCTTCCTTTGCAACTATTCCTACTATATGTCCCTCATCAACAACCGGTATGTTAGAAAACCTTTTGGCCTGCATAATGTCCAGGGCCTTTCTTGCCGAGGTCATTGACGTTACGGTGATAGGATTAGCTGTCATTCTGTTGGATACATACATATAAACCCCTCCAGTATTTTTTGAATATTACATTAATAATTCTACCAAAATTGTCAAATTCCTCTTAAATATGCTGCACATCTTGATTTAATATAAGGGGTTTAGTGCAAAACATATAAATGCGATTTCATAAGTTTTTTTGCTTTATATCATTATTTATTCTTACACGAAAGCAAATATCACAATTTTTAGTACATATTTTCCTATTTCTGCATAAGTTATAATATGTAAAGAACAAGTAAAACAGTTCTATATATTGTATATTTCTATGGTTAATGGAATAATATTTATTAGTGATAAAGATGATTCACTTTATCCCATAAGTGAAAGAGAATCTTCTCTTAACTGCAATTTTTAGATCAAACCCATTTGTAACAAAACAGTAATATAAAACCCATTGACCAAATTGTATCAATATATTATTATTGTTTTAGATGATTTTCCAAAAATGGAAAAAGATGATATTAAAATCAGTATGAAAGGAGTGTTTTAAGTGATTAATTTTGTAATGTATGAGGTGACCCTTTTATAACTGAATATTGTGGAGAAGGCTTTATTTAACGCTAGCAGGCTATCCTTTTAGGGATGTCTTTTTTGACGTACCTTTCTCCAAAATAACACCATCATCTAATATATGAAGTGATTACACACGATGGTTTTCGTGTGTTTTTTATTGCCAATTTCCCGTGGATGATAGTCGTCCACGGGTTTTTTGTACCCATGACACACTTACGAACAGTATTTAGGGAGGTATTGATATGAGTTACAAGAATGGAAAAGAAATTTTGCCGATTAAGCTCTTGCTTGAGCTTCAAAAATATGTGCAGGGCGAATTGGTATATGTTCCAAAGCCTGGAGAATGTAGAGCTGGCTGGGGTGAGAACAATGGTACACGCACTCAGCTTGCATCTAGAAATATAGAGATTTATAACCTGTATAGAAGTGGTATAGGTGTAAAAGAACTTATTTGCACCTACCATCTTTCAGAAGACAGTATTAGAAAAATCATTACGAAGACAAACAAAGAACTAGCAAAATCAATAGGTTAAAGAAATGAGGTAGATATTTTAATGAATTTAAATATACTAGGTTGGAATGAGGCATACGAAAATGCCTTTCAGGAATTTAAGAATCAAGGGTATGCAGCAGGCAGAGTATTTGCAGAGTATAAAAATTTCTATAAGGTTATATATGAGGGTGGAGAGGTTTTGTCTGAAATATCAGGCAAGCTGCTCCATGGTGCAGAGGTTCAGCAGGATTTTCCTGCGGTTGGAGACTGGGTAGCCATTAGCCCGAGACAGAGCGAAAATAGGGGTACTATCCACCATGTGCTTCCCCGCAAAAGCAAATTCTCTAGAAAGGTTGCAGGCACAAACACCAGAGAACAAATTATAGCCGCTAATATAGATACGGTATTTATCGTTAATTCTATGAATAATGATTTCAATCCTCGAAGAATAGAGCGTTATCTGCTGCTTGCTTGGGAAAGTGGCGCCAATCCTGTTATTGTGCTTAGCAAGTCAGATTTATGCGAAAATCTAGAAGAGATACGTGCAGAAGCCGAAGCAATAGCATTAGGGGTGCCAGTTCATGCAGTAAGTACCTACATGGCTTCTGGAATTGAAGAACTGAAAAAGTACTTTAATGAAGGCCAGACCGTTGCGCTGCTAGGTTCTTCTGGGGTAGGCAAGTCCAGTATAATCAATTATTTCCTAGGTGAAGAAATTATGAAAGTGCAAGAGCTTAGAGGTGACGGGCAAAAAGGAAGACATACCTCTACTCATCGTGAAATATTTGTACTGCCGGAAGGCGGCTTGATTATAGATACTCCAGGTATGAGAGAAATTCAGCTTTGGGATGCAAATGAGGGTTTGTCAGAAGCCTTCGAAGATATTAAAGCAGCAGCGTCAAACTGTTTCTTCAAGAACTGCAAGCATGAAAAAGAACCTGGCTGCACAGTAAGAGAGGCAATAGAAAATGGCATTATTGATGAAAAGCGTTTAGAAAGCTATAAGAAACTAGAAAAAGAGCTGTACTATCTTGAGAAAAAGCAAAGCAACGCCGCTAGACTAGTGCAGCGTAAAACAAACAATCAATCCAAGAAAACCAGAGTAAAAAGTGTAGACTTTGAAGCATATTAATAAAGACCTATACAGTGCATTTACTTGCGCTGTATAGGTCTTTTTAACTTTTTAGTGATTAAATTGCATATTGGAATCAAGTATAAGTAAAAGGCAAAGGGTATGAATCCTGCCGTTGCGGTAAGCGCCGCTGCCGGTACAGCTCCAGCAATATTCCAAGGTATCAAGGGCGCCAATACCACTGCGGTATCTTCTATATCCAAAGCCAACTCATATTTATCCTTTAGCTTCTTTTTATAAGTACTATTTATAAGCTGGTTAGTCAACAGTATGGCCAAGGCTTGCGTACAGCCAAGAGATGCAGTTATCAAGCTAGTAATTATGGTGGCAGTAAATACACCGTATCTTTTTGCTATATTGTCCAGAACCCGCTCAATCTCCCTCAGCATTTGCGTTCCTTCGAATATCCCTGAATAAGCAGAGGATATCATGACAATCAAGGCAATCTTTAGCATGGATAAAACCCCGCCACCCTTGATAATATCATTTAAGGCCCCAGCCTGATCTAAGCTAAAGCCTACCAATGCATACTTTAATATATGTATTATTGAATATCCTTGCAATATAAAGGCTAATATGATCCCTATCAGTATGCTTATTAACATCGAAAGCTTTACATCCACGCGGAAGGCAGCCAAAATCAAAATTACTGCCGCAGGCAAAATAGATGCAATATGAATGTTGAATACCTCTAAAATGCTGCCGTTTATATTGCTATTTTGGAATACCAAGGGGTTTAGCCGAGATAATACTGCATAGGCTGCTAAAGATAGCACCAAAGGTATTACAGCGCTTCTAAACATATTTTTAATATTTTTATACAGTTCCGTTTCTGTCACATTGGCTACCAATACTGCACTTGATGACATTGGTGAGCAACGATCTCCGAAATATGCCCCTGCTATAATGGCTCCAGCAGTCATATTAATGTTTACATTGCCGCTTTTGGCTAGTATCATCATCACTACGCCAATAGTTCCCACGGTACCAAAGGAGGTCCCCAGTAAAAAGGAAACAATCCCACATAATATAAAGGCAGACAATATGAAGTAGTTGGGATCCATAAGTTCGATTCCGTAGTATACAATAAATGCAACGGTTCCAGAAGCCCTCCATACAGCAGTTATTGCCCCTATCAATATAAAAATCCTTATAATCAATAGAGATTTCTTCCCGCCTTTTAAGACCATTCTAAGTACATCCTTGAGCTTGAAACCCCTTCTAATTGCTACCATCATTAAAAATAAAAGGCCTATAAACAAGGGATAAACTATGTTTATATTGCTATAAACACTAAATATAAGAGAAAAGAATATAAATATCAGAGTAGCTGCTATATCCATCCCGCGAATCCTTTCGTTGGTTATTAATAATTCAATTATAAATGATTTCTAATTTATTAAAAAGAACAAAAACATAACAATGTCCCTACAGTACCCTGCAGAGACATTACTTATTTTAATATATATAATTGTATACGCTGTCGTATATATCCTTAATCCCTGTGACCACAATAATATCTCCCACTAAGAAAATATAATCAGGACCTGGGGATATTATGATTTCACCAGCTCTTCTATATGCAATGATCGTAGCCCCAGTATGCTGAAAAAATCTTGTTTCAGCTATTCCCTTTCCTAGCATTTTGCACTTTTCATTAATTTCTATCTCAATAAGCGTAAAAGGTGAAATGTTTTGAAAGCGCTCTACATAGTCAGTAATCTCTTCAAAGCTTTTCTGAATTTGTTCATCTAACTTTCTATGCTGCTCTAAGAGTGATCTTATATTTTCCTTAACTGTTGTCAAATACTCATTATCTTTATTCTTGTTAATAAATTTCTCTGCCTCAGATATGGAAAGCACTTCAATACCGCTTCCTTGAGTTACAGATACAACATTTGATTCATGCAAAAGTGACACTGCTCTTCTTATAGTTTCCGGAGATACATTGTACATACTAGACAGCACAGATCGGCCACTTATTTTGTCCTTTTCTCTGATATCTCCCTTAACAATCTTGTTTGCAATATCTATTGCAATCTTTTTATATACTGGTTTATGCTCTTCTATGTGAGCCATTTAAACGCCTCCGAACTAGCATTAATATTGTATTTACTTGCACTTTTATTAAAAAACAACCTAATAAATCATCAATCTTATCATACAATATAGTTCGATAAATATCTACACCATTTACTTTTCCTTCGCAAACTCATCATTTACAGCAATATCAATGTTTATTATAAAATCTTGGACCTTTTCTGTGTTCTCAAAGCCCTCTTGCTTCAAAATCTCTACATACTTACTTATTACCCTTCCAAATACAGATTCATTATATTTCGCTGCAGCTGCCTCAAATGTCTTGAACATGTCTGGATTCATAGCTCCAGTATCAAAATCAAAAGTTGGTGTATTCTCCGTTCCACTTATATAGACCATCATATAGCCAAGATACAAACTCAATACAATTTCTTTACGCTGCTCATTGTCATAGGTTTTTATGTAGCTTTCCATTTGGATTATTCTTTTTTCTAACTCTTCAGGGCTCACAATAATGCTGGCATCAACTGCAACTGGGTCATTATATATCATAGCCATTATATCAATATAGTATTTTAAATCATCCTCGAAATATTCGTTGAAGGTTTTTAATGCATCATAATCCACTATGACCATGAAAGTCCCTTCAGTATCTAAAATCTTAAAGCCTCCTAAAGTTATGTCATACAATAGTGCCTTAAGCTCAGCTTCCTTGATAGTTTCAATTTTGTTATAATCGAATGCATGCTCAAAGTATTTATACATTAAATCTGGAATAGTCCCTGAAAACAACTGCTCATTATAAATTGTTTCGTATTTCTCCAAGGCATTTACAAGAATTTCTACCCCTTCATTGGCGGCCACCTTGTTCATTTCCTTTATATTCTGATTTAGATATTCAAACATTTCCTTTGGTTTATTGCTGCTTTCCTGCATTGCACCCATTTGCATGAGTACTTCTTTATCTTTCGTACTTTGCACATTGCTGGCGGTTTTTCCACAGCCACTAAATATTGGCATAATTACAACCAATATCAATATAGCACTTAGTATTCTTTTCATTATTTATTCTCCTGTATTAAATTGAGATGTTATCGTTTTGTATTATATCATATTTATTTTCTTACTTCTATGCACTATGGGTCCTATTATTACTCCTGTATCCTGCCTAAAGGCCCCTTCTTGTCAATTATGTTTGCTATATCCTTATAAGGCACATAGAACTCTAAAAAGCCGTATGCATAAGGTGTATAGTCATATAATTGATAGTATACAATAAGCTCATTTTCAGTAAGGTAATATTCTTGTTTCTCACTAATACCTTCGAATTCCCTTAAAAGCGGTATATTGTCAGCTGCCAGTTTATCCTTGATAACTTTGTTCAATTTACCCTTGTAGTCTGCGCCAGCCTCGAATAGATCCTTCAAGGCATACAACTTGCCCTCCGTCATATCAATATTAATTGCACTTCTCATATTTAGCCCATGTGCGGCACCCTTCATATACATATCAGATTGGTTCAATATACTAACCATTCCGCTTTTATTTAACATTACATCATAATCCTGCCTATAGGTTTCATCTGGTCTTCCCTTATAATCTATACCACTTTGTATCATAAGGGTTTCATTAATCTTCTTTTGCAGCTGATTATTGCTCATATCCACTAAATAAGGATATTTTATGGTTAAATCATTTTGTTTACTTTGAACCTTCATTTTGATAAGTCTTCCTAAAACCCCGTCAGGACCTTGTATCTCTATGTTTTCTACTTCATGCCAAATCAGCTTCCCCTGCAAATCTATATAGGAGAATACATCATCAACTCTTACGGCTGCCATACCTTTACGGAATTTTTCTGCGTAGTTAAACTGAGGTTTAATTGCCATGTTGCCGTTGTTATTTATATACCCCCAATATTTACCGTCAAATACTCCTGCTCTGCCTTCACTAAATCCATCGGCAGTCTCATAGACTGGCTTTATAGTAAAGTTGCCTTTTTTATCAATGAATCCCCATTTGTCATCTTGCATAACTGCAGCAAGCCCCTCAGTAAAGTCAAATCCACTTTGAAACTCAAGGGGTATTATCTCCCTTCCTTTAGCGTCAATGTACCCGTATTTATTTTTAATACCTACCACCGCCAAGCCCTCACTGAAGTTATTGGCATAGTTAAATTTAGGCGCAATAACATACTGTCCTTTTTTATTTATATATCCATATATTTCACTATCACTGGCTGGAGCCAGCCCGCCTTTAAAAAAGCCTATATTGTTAAATTTAGGCTTTATAGCGATTTCTCCCTTATTGTTGATAAAGCCCCATTTGCCCTGAAAATATATGCCTGCAAGACCTTCAGAAAATTCACTGACCAGCTCATACTCCATAGGTATCGCTGCATTTCCGTCTTTATCTATAAATCCATATTTATTTTCTGCTGCAACTCTTGCCAGTCCCTCTGCAAAGTCTCCAGCGTCATCAAAGACAGGTTCTATTACCATATTGCCTCTTTTATCTATAAATCCATATTTATGTTGTACTGCAACTCTTGCCAATCCCTCATTAAAATTATAAGCATCTTCGAACTGAGGCTTTATAACCACTAATCCAGACCTATTTATGTACCCATATCTTCCATTATCCCTCATAACATATAGCTCTTCGTTTGTTTCTAGTGGCTCTATATACTGCTCTTTGCTATCCTTCAATCTATTATTCATGCCTAGCTGCAAATATATATAAACCGCTGAAATAATTAGTAGAATTACGAGAATAACTGCTACTATAAACTTTTTACTCATTTCGCCCCTCCATTTCAATAATACTATATAGGTTGTGCACAATCTGATTAAGTGTAATGGATTAGTGCAAACCCATAGATGATTCATTTACTTAAATATATGCTGTATTTACATGTCCCTATTAGCCAAACCAATAATAAATCGTACATACAATACAGTTCAGTAGCCACATCTTCTGCAATATAATCAACACGCACTTCTCACAACACACAAACCAAAGAAAGTGTTTTGCATGTTGTGATTGACTATAAGGTGTTTAGTACAAAACTTATAGATAGGCTAATCATCAAAAACAAATTACTATACAAAATAAAGGAAATTGTACTAATTCGTCGAATTTACCAATATAATGTCAGAAACTAGAAATACTATCTATAATTTGTCTATAATAAAAATAATTAGAATTACATTTCCAAAGAAAGACTTTCATGTTTAACTTTCTCTAATAGAAGGCTTATTAGCTGATAGATTTGGCATCAAACAAATTGACTAATGCTGAGAGAATATATTGCTATGCTTGTTGAAATACTAGACCTATGGAATAGCTTTCTTGATTGCATTTTTAACTGGTTAATTATTTAATTGATAAATAGAGACTAAGAATTTTTATCGATATTTTTATCGATAATAGTATAAATCTAATAAAAGGCACAGATTATTTGACAAGAAACCAAAATATATTGAGGTATTTTACATATTTCCCTATAAAGTTGTTGGAAGATTATAATTTTGCTGTTATAATATTAGTAATAATGCATCAATCTGCTTTTTTTGGTTTTATGCCTATTATTTTAGATTAAATACAAGAAAAATTCTTACTCTACGCGCCATATTCTGTTAGGGGGAGGAAAACTAATGGCTAAAAAAATTAATTCTGAAACAAATGTTGTTCCGGACAAGTCATTTTTCCCAAATGATAAGGGGTTAGATGGAAAAAACAAAAAGCCTTTATTAGAGCGTTTAGGCTTTATCGAACCAATAGTAAAAATAGACAAAGTTGAGGATTTTAATATGCTAGAGGATGATGCTGCTATAACTTCAGAAGTTAGATCGGTTAGCGAAGTAAGCGATGGAGCCGAAACACAAGATCGTGCTGAAAAAGCCTCTGTTGAAAAACTTCCAATCAAAACGATTTTCGAAAAGTTTGGATTAGAAACCAAGGAAACAAGCACTGTTTACTTGATAGAGAATTTTATGAAAGCACTTCCAGACAACTTACCATCAGATATAAAGAGACAATCTATTATAAATCTTATATCCGCGTCTCAACTAGATATTATTTGTTTACTAAAAGACGGAAATAAAAGATTAGACGTTTTAAATAATTATATTGATGATTTCTCTAATAATGTTGCAGAAACTATAGTATCTAATGAGAAGCAAATACGTAAGCTCAACGAAAGAATTGCTTATCATAATAGAATCATAGAAGAAAAACAAAGAATGAGAGAGGCTCAAAAGGCCGAAGTAGAATTTGAGATCCAGAAAATCGCTAATATAGTTGATTTTATAGAAAACAAGTCTAAATAGTAATCGGATGTGTTTATATGATAAGATATAGACTAACAAAAAAGGGGAAAATAGTTGTAGTAACATTTTGCACTTTTATTATATTTTGTATTTGTTTAGGCATTTTCTTTAGTAATAAAGACGCCACCAAATACTATGACTATAGTACTCCCAACAGCGAGAATAAGCAGCTTGCGACAAAACCAGAGCCTCCTCCGATTAGCGTAGATGAAGAGGAGCCTTCGGAAAAGCTTAAGCTTTCTATTTATTTTGAGGCCAATATGACAAGTTATGATGCGAAGCAAAACGATGCCTTGAATATATTTTCAGAAGCTGCATTGAAATATAAAACAGTACAAATACAGATAGAGGGAAATTGTGCTACACTATTTCCTTCAAGTAAAAACCAGAAGCCCATTAACTACAATTTATCTAAGTTAAGAGCCCAAGCAGTAGCAAACTATTTAAAATCCAGGGGGATTAACGAAGAAAGATTTATTATTGTGGCCAATGGTTCGGACAAGCCTATTCAGGATAATTCGTCCCCTAGAGGCCTTAAGTTCAATCGTAGAGTAGATGTTTTTTTCGTAAATAAATAATAAAAGTATGCCCTCGGGCATACTTTTTCTGTTTGTATTCATTTAACAGCCTTATTGCTTTTTTCGAGAGATTTTTGTATAAATTTTTCTATATTCCCTCTTTCATGGGCTTCCTTTTCTACTGTCATTTTGCCCCTGCCAAGTCTATCACATAATGAAAGCAGTGCAATTTCCTCTAATTTTACTTGCTGCAGCATAGTGTTAACGTCGGCGAAGCCCATATCTTTGACTACAAAAAGTGTCTGCATATGCCATCTTACCATTTTAGCTACTCCGTTAATAAATTCTTTGTCCTCCGTTAAGGGAGTCAGAAATTTCACAGCTAGTTTTTCTCCTAACTTATCGTGATCATAGGAAGTAATCTTTCCCTTGCGCGTTTTTGTAGTTTCAGGCTTTCCCAAGTCGTGCAACAATGCTGCCCACATAAAAATTCTCGGATTTCCGCTTTCTATCCTATGCATTGCTGCCTTATCTATAACTAGCATGGTATGCTTCCATACATCCCCTTCGGGATGGTGCTCAACCTGTTGCGGTGTCTTTGTCAGTTCTCCCAGCATTGTAAAAGGGTATACTTTATAGAACAGCCCTTGCTTCAACATTGCATCGAAATATCTAGAGGGCACATCATCTTCCATCAAATGCTTATCGAATTCTTCATAAACCTGTTTTAAATCCATCATTTGCAGCATCACTCCAACCTTGTTTATTGACATAACTCCAATTTTCCCCTACTCAACATGCCTTATTCATGAAGCTGCTTAATACTTTATAAATGTTTGATCCTAACAAGAACCCAGAAAAGAATGATTGCTATAATAAATTTTCAAACATTATAAAAACAGGCATAAAACCAATGTTCTCTGACTATAATTTAATATGGACAAGTCCAAATTAATTTATAGAGGTGCATATATGGCAAATATATTAATTGTTGATGATTCATTATTAATTAGAGAAACCCTTAAGGCGATACTGGCAGAAGCAGGTCATGTCGTTGTCGCAGAGGCTGGCAATGGCTATGAAGCATGCATGGAGTTTGATAAACATCAACCTGATTTAGTTACTATGGATATAAATATGCCCTCTATGAATGGTCTGGAAGCCCTAGGCACAATTATGTCAAGGCATCCTCATGCAAAGGTTATTATGGTAAGCAATGAAGCCAGGAATAGCTTTATAAATCAAAGTATGAATCTGGGTGCTAAGTCCTATATAATCAAACCCTTTAATATTCAGAGCTTTGTGGATACAACTAATAAAATTCTACAGTGTGATCATAGAATCACCTTAGATGGTCTCCAAAGCATTTATCAGAAAATCAGCGCTCTATAAAACGTCCTTTATGATTCTAAGCGCGTTCTTGTAATAGATTTTATCAATATCGTCTTCACTAAATTGATTTTTCCTCAGAGCCGTGGTCAATTTCTCCATTTCTCCTAAGTGAGCAATTTCAGAGGAGTGCATAGTGCCGTCGAAGTCTGTGCCTATAGCCATTACATCAATGCCTCCTATATTCCTAATATGCTTAAGATGTCTAACCATATCTGCCACTGTACTCATTGTAGTGGGCTCTCCCTCATTTAAGAAAAAGCTCTCTATATTAAGGCCCATTATGCCGCCCTTTTCAGCTAGCAGCTTGATCATATCATCAGTTAGATTGCGCTCATGCATTGTACATGCCCTAGAATTTGAGTGCGACGCTACAAAAGGTTTACTGGATAGCCTCGCAACATCATAGAAACCCCCATCAGATAAATGGGAAACGTCTATAAGCATTCCCAACCTGTTCATTTCTGCCACTACTTCCACACCGAATTCGGTAAGGCCTTTATCGCTATGTGTAAACTGAAAATTTGGATAGCCAATCTGATTTGGGTAGTTCCATAGCAGTGTCATTAGCCTTACGCCAAGCCTATAAAAATTACGCAGATTCGCAATGCTTCCATCTATGGCTGCACCTTCTTCTATAGAAAGCATAGCTGACATTTTACCCGCTTTTTTATTATTTTCTATATCTTCATAACTGGCAGCAAAAGCTACTATATCCTTATTCTTGTCTAGTTCATTATAAAAAAGGTCTAGCATATCCAGACAATTCTGCATAGGCTTTACTTGCCCCTTCATATCTACATATAACGCAAATACTTGAGCCAAGGTACCTGCTTTTTTCATCTTCTCAATATCTACACAAAGGTCACTTTTGCATAATTCACGTTTTCCGCCGCTTAAATGGCATTCTAATATGGTATCACAGTGAAGATCAATTAACATTCGGTCTCCCCCTTATTCTTTTCTATATTATTATTAGTATATTATACTAATAATCTATCTCAAAGTATTATATTCCTTTTGTACTCCTGCGTTCATTGTCGGAGTATACTTCATATGATAAAATAACCTTGAAGCATCTATTTGGAGGTGTTCTTAATGGAAATATCAAATAAAAAAAGCTGCTGAGTAGCTGAGCAGAAGCCGGTGGTTTCTGATTTCTATATACCTGACTTGGATTATTACAATCAAGCTGAGTCTATCGATCATACAAGAACTCCTTGGGTGGATGGTTATGTGGCCAGCACTTATGGTAGAATACCAAGACTGAGAACTACCTTAGTCAACAAGGATAGAATCGGAACTATAAAGGTACGTCTTGGAATAGGAAGGGATATCTATATGGTTCCTCCCGGACTGTATGCCGTGGGCAATCCAAATAAAAACTCCCCGATACTTGCAACAGCAAACTATAAACAGACTATTGATACTTTGCGTAGTAATCTGCAGGGGCTGGATGCTTGGATAATGGTGTTAGATACCATGGGAATAAATGTCTGGTGTGCCGCAGGTAAGGGAACCTTCAGCACCTATGAGGTTATTAGGAAGATAAAAGAGTTGAAGCTTAAGGATTTAGTAAGCCATAAAACTGTCATATTACCCCAGCTATGCGCACCTGGCGTGGCCGCTTATCAAGTCTTTAAAAACAGTGGTTTCAAAGCAGTATTCGGACCAATCAAAGCAGAGGATATAAAGAAGTTTATTGATAACGGAATGAAGGCTACTGAAGAAATGCGTGTCATTTCTTTTAGTGCGGCCAGCAGATTGCTGCTTACCCCCATAGAACTGATACACAACCTTAAGCTTCTGTTTGCTATGCTGGTTGCTGTATTCACTTATAATACCATAGGTTATAGTAATCTCAATCTAAGTCCACTTATTATGAGTTCTCTGACTGGTCTAGCACCTCTTGCAACAGCTGTATTTATAGGGTGCGTAATAGTGCCTTTTCTTCTGCCGTTTATACCTTTTAGAGCCTTTGCTGCCAAAGGTTTACTTGCAGGCATTGTATTAGATATTGTGGTAATACTTCTAAAGGATCATATAATGATGCTGCAAAGCAACCTTCTGCTGCTTATTGCATACTGTATGATAATTCCTTCAGTGACTACCTTGCTTTCACTGAACTTTACAGGCTCTACAACCTATACCTCCTTCTCAGGAGCGAAGAAAGAAACCAGAATTACGCTGCCAATAGCCAAATCAGCCGCTGTTATCGGTGTAATACTTGGAGTAGCAAGTAAATTTCTATAAGGGGATTATTATGAAGCACAAATATATAAGAAACGTCTCTACCCTCGAATTGAAAAAAGATCAATGCAAAGGCTGCGGCTTTTGTACGGAAGTGTGTCCACATAGGGTCTTTATCATAGAGAATGGCAAGGCAGATATCGTAGATAAGGACCGCTGTATAGAATGCGGTGCCTGTGCACTCAACTGCCCCTTCCACGCAATCTCTGTAGAAGTAGGCGTGGGTTGTGCCATAGCTATTATCAACGGTAAAAGAAACGGGGGTAAGCCTTGTTGTTAGGGGATTACTTTATAGCTTTTCGTACATCTCTTTAGCGTCTCTAGGCAAATCCTTTACATATTTCAAATGCGCTGTTACGCGTTCATCCTCACCATAGGGATATTCAAACCCAAAATGCTCCGAAACTTCTTTTCCCATAATTCTGAATAAATCGCCTGCAATAAATAATGCGCTCCATAGGTTTTCGTAGTTACTATCAGAATATGTTTTAACATACATATCCCATAACTCCGGTTCAAGGTATTCTTTAAAGTATTTTCCATACTTACCACTGCTAATAGAGAAATCAGTATGAATACCAATATACCACCTAGTCATTTGCATAAGCATATTTCTTGCATGATTATCATACATAAACATTGCATAGGGTAGTTCATCACGCCATATTCCTTTTGCAACATAGGGGCATATCCACCAAAACTCGTTGCAGCAGTCGTTAAATAAGCCCTCTGTTGGCCTTTTAGTGATAAAATCAGAATCACTAGCTGGTGGAATTTGCCCCATACTTTTATCTTTATCGAGCAAAATTATACTTAGACTTTCTTCCTTAATACGTTTATCAGCCATTTCAACTGGCACTAACCCTAAATCAATCCTGTTGCCATCAGTAAACTGCATTAAATATGTGAAGCTGCCACCTTTTATGTCTTGTGGCATGCCCATAGAATCGGGCATCTGCAGAATCATTATCTCCCCAAAAATATTTATCCAACTGTGGTCAGCTATAAATGGTTCAATGTCTTTTACTATATAAATAATATCGTAATCCTGGAAAAAGTCCCTTTTGACATTTGGATTAGCTCTGGAGCCACCCATTATGATTCCTCGAATTCGATCGTCGTTCTTTGCAGTGTTAATAATTAAATCCATCATCTGCTGCTCGCTGCGCATAATATCACCAACCATTCTTTTATTAATCTATTTAAGTGTCTTAACCCATTCACTGTTTATCCCGTATTCTACAAAGCCTATACTCTTATATAGTGCTTGTGAAGCAGCATTACTGCCGCCTGTACCTACATATATAGATTTACTTCCAAGGTCTTTCAATATATTCATACCGTATAATAAAGTATTTTTCATAATGCCTTTACGTCGGTGTTCGGCTACACACGCAAGGGGCTCTAGTATTGCGATCTTGCTAATAGGATCATTCCATACTGTACAGTAAGCAACTATTTCTGAGTTGTGTTCAACTACAAAGTCCATAGCGTCACAGTAGGATGGGGAATTCATCATTCTCTCATAATTTTCAGGTGTTGTTCCTGTTCCGCCAGTGGCAAGACCAAATAGCTCTACACGCCTTACGATATCATTCTTCTGGGTTAATCGTATTCTATATTCATCTGGCAATGGCTCATACAATGATATTTTAGATAAATTACATATTCCATTAAATCGAAAATATCCTGTTTTGGTATACCCGCGTTGTTCTAGAGTGCTGTTAAATAGTTTGTCTTCACTATTTGCTTCAGTTGAAATGGTATTTCCATGGCTATAACAATTATGCTCTATAAAATCCAGTATTTCGCTCTTAAGATGTTCAAATTCTATCAAAACAGTTATATAGAATTCATCTTCTTGTACTGTGATAAAACCAATTTCATCTTCACCCTTAGCTACAAGCCAAGTTGTTTCATACAGTAGATCAGGATTTTCATCAAAGGCATATCTTTCGAAATCTAGATTGCCAATATGTAGTTGTGGATATGTATGTCCCGCTTCCAAGCAGTTATGTTGCACTACTTTGCGCATAATGTTATAATCGCTTTCTTTATTAAATCTACGATAATTCAGCATTTTCAACCTCCTCTCTCATAACTTTCGAGCCTTAATAATGAATGATAATGGAAATAATTTTGCTTTATAATCAGAATAATATGCCGAAGAAAACTCAGGTTGTGCGTTCATTGTCCTGTGGTCTACTTCCTCAATCATATTCTCAATAACAAAACCTGCTTTTGCTAAAGCGTTGATATATGTAGATAACTTTCGGTTGTATAGAGAAACAGGGTGCCCTCCCTTTGAAAAGTGGAGAATGTCCTCATCATGATATGATCTTTTAATAGCCAAGAACTCATTTTCTGCTTCAATACAGCGCATAAACGGATGATCCCAGCTGAATATGAATATACCCCCTTGTTTAAGATATGAGGCTACTAAATTTAATGTTGTGTCTAAGTCAATAGTCCATCCCAATGCATAAATTGAGTAAGCCACAGAAAAATAATCCTTGGGCAAACCTGGATCCTCCTCCATCGGAGATACAAAGAGCCTAGGCTTGTATCCATTTTGTTTTAGAAGTATCTCTGCATTCTCTTTTTGTTTATTAGATAGGTCTATACCCCATAGTTCAGCCGCCCCACGCGTTCCATGATAAATAAGAGAATGCCCGCTGCCAAAGCCTATATCTAATATTTTCATACCTGCCACATCGCCAAATAGACAAAGCTCATCTTCACTAGGTATGTTCCTGCCATATACCGGCAATGCAGTTGTTCCAAACCAATCATCTGCAATCATGTTCCAGCTATTTTGGTTTTGGGCATGTATTTCCTTTTGATTCACAGAAGTAGCCCTCCTTTAGTAATGGTCAAGATCTGTAGACTGGTTTTAGTCAGATTTCTGTTTATGCAACAGGCACCTTATTCTACAAATTTCAATATATCTATTAAATCATCGGTCTTTATGGATTATTTTGCTTTACCAATTATGGAGTCCGCATAATTTATAGCTAAAGAACTCCCGCAAAACTCAAAAATTGGGATGTCTGTACCCCCATCTCCTACAGCTAAACAATCCTCTGATTTATATCCATTCTTCTCTAAATGCTCTATCAAGTATGCTAACTTGCCCTTATCTCCGGTATGTTCGGTGATTTTTCCTGTAAATAAATCGTTTTCCACTTCGTATAAGCTGCCATAATAAAAATCAATTCCCCATCTTTCAGCGGCAACCTTAGCTACTTGAACTGGCCCAGCTGTTATCAAGACGCAGGCGATTCCTTTTTCATGTAACTTGTCTATCGTTTGTCTAATGTTCTTTATTGGCTTTATGATGCAATCAAAATGTTCGCTTAAGGCCTCAATATGCAGCCCCTCAATTAAAACAGCCCTATGATAGTCAGCTTCAATCCAATCATAAACACCATTTTCTTCATTTCTCTCAACCTCTAGGACTTCCTTATATTTTCCATTTAGAATACAAGGATACATTACAGAATGGATTTCATATATCAATGTATGGTCTAAATCAAAACAAACGAGTTTAATATTTTGCATAAGTCACCAACCTTCCAATGATTTGGGACGACGCATTGTTCTACTTTTAATGATAACAATACTTGTATAATATGTAAAATAAAAGAGTGCAAAACTATATAGTCTTGCACTCATATTTCGTTACTTAAGAATAATAAACTTCTCTATGTTTTTCTCGATTAGTTTTAATGAACCTCTCCAGAATTCTACACTTCTTACGTCGATGCCCATTTCCATTGTTACGTCTGCTATCTTTTTCTTTCCTGTTACGGAAAGCAGCTTGTCATAGGATGTAACAAACTCATCGCCTCTCTTTAGGTATTCTGCATATAAGCCCTTTGCGAACAACAATCCAAATGCATATGGGAAGTTGTAGAAATTACGGCTTGCATAATAATAGTGAGGCTTGCATGCCCACATATATGGATGCAAGTGGTCATGGTCCAAACCATTTCCATAAGCTTCCTTTTGAGCATTCAACATAATATCCTTAAGCTCGTTTACTGATACTGCACCCTCTTCGCGTCTCTTGAAAAGTTCGCTTTCAAATAAGAAACGGCTGTAAATATCAACTATTACCTGCCCTGCATCACCGATATCATTTTCCAGCAAAGTGAAGGTCTCTTCCTCGTTTGCATTCTTAAGGACTGCTTCCTTAACTATTGTTTCACAGAATATGGATGCTGTTTCCGCTATTGGCATAGGATACTCTGCATTAAGGACGGTTTCTTCCATAAGATTGGAGCCATGATATCCATGTCCCAGCTCATGAGCAAGGGTCGTCATATTGCTGAAGCTTCCGTCAAAATTCGAAAGTATTCTGCTTTCCTTTATTACGTGAAGGTTTGAGCAGAATGCCCCACCCCTTTTACCTTCTCTTGGCTCAGCATCTATCCATCTCTCATCGAAGGCAATAGCTGCAAAGTCAGCTAACTTATCACTGAAGGTTCTGAAATTCTTTACTATATAATCCCTTGCTTCCTCATAAGTAAACTTTATTTCTGCATTCCCCACAGGAGCAAACATTTCAAAGAAAGGAAGTCCATTCTTGTAACCAAGAATCTCGCCCTTTTTGTGGAAATATTTATGGAAGGCAGGCAAGCTCTCCTTTATCGCTGTAAGCATTGCATCAAGGGTTTCCATATCCATTCTTGCATTCAGAACAGTCATTTCCAGCGGTGAAGCATAACCTCTCATTTTTGCAAGAGTTATTACTTCGCCCTTTATACCATTTAAACTGGCAGCTGTGGAAACTTCAATTTGCTTATAGCTTGCTAGTTCTGCGTCATAAGCGGTCTTTCTTAATTTTGCATTATCACTATATGCCATATTTCTTACTACAGGAAGAGGAAGCCTCTTTTGCTCTCCATCCACTGTAATATCAACCAATAAAGTTGAAGAAAGCATTTCTTGGAGCTTGGCCCAAGCATTTGAACCTGTATTTTTCATCTTAGCGATTAAAATTTCTTCTTCATCACTTAATAAATATTTATTTTCTTCTGCCTTTTCTTTAACAACAAATTCATGTTCCTTAACGTATGAATTAGAGTTTATAATTGCATCAAGATCTTCAAGCTTACCCAGCCATTTCGTAAAAGTAACCTCTGGCTTTGTAAGGGACGTAATCTTTTGGTCAAATACATCCTCATACTTGAGTGCAACTTCGTTTTTGGCTTCAGTACTGAGTGTTAGGTGTGTAAAGCTTGCTAGTCTTGTATATAAATGATAAAACTCGTTCATCATCTTTATGTAATACTCAAGCTTTTCTGCCGCATTCTGGGCATCAGCTAGATTTTCTGCAGTCCACTTTTGAATTTTCTCGATTTCTTGATCAAGTCTTTCCATGTCCCTTTTAAATTCAGGCGCATCAAAAGAAGTGTAAAGTGCATCTAGACTCCATCTCTGATTCATTCCTATACCCCCATATAAAGTATTTACCCCTAAAGGCTGTAGTCATTTATATTCCACAACCTGGGACATAATTCCTCCACTTATGAAAAATTTTCCATATGACATTTCACTAAAAAATAAGAGTGGATTTAGCCTTTCTCTCTATGGAAAAGCCAAAGTCCACTCTGAAATGTTATATCTTGTTACCTTAGCAGCTTTGAGTAATTTCACAAACCATGCTTTGATACTTATCATAAACCTCATCCATACTAAGTCCTAGATATTTTGCTAATTTTATAAATTCTGCAAACAGTTTGATATAAGCGCTTAATGAATCAAAATAGATGTTTCTACTTGATAAATCTCTCACTTCATTTATATATTCAAAAATATTTGAAAAAACTTTGATGATATTCGAGCTCTCTTCAGTTCCTTTTATGCTGTCAAAATTTATTATATTAAACTCATTTATATTACCAATAGAAAGTAAAAATTTCATAGCATCAATATATCTAATCATTAACTTTTCCTTAGGCAAATTATCCCTGACTCTTGCGTACTTATAGCATTTGGTAAGGTTAGCAAGCTCCCCTACCTTTACTTGTAGTGCTAGAAATCGAAGATCGAATAAATTTTCCCTGCCTAGCATATCTTCGTCTATATTTGAGACAGTTTTGATATGGTTCTCCATCTCCTCATGGATTTTAAATAATTGTTGTAAATTCATCATATACATTCCTCCTAATATGCTAGTATTATTACCTGGTACTAATATCAAGTATACATTATTATTAATATTCCGTAAATAGCATTTTAGTATGAAATATGGAAATATTTATTTTGGTGAATAAATAGGACAGACCAAGGTATGTTTCTGTAGAAAACATTACCTTGGTCTGCCCATAAAAACAAGTCTATCTTAATTTTATAGGGTCATTTGTTTTTATACCCACAAGCTTATCCTTGAGTTCCTTCTCAATATTACACAGTTCTATTTCTGCCTGTCTGCGCTTCTCTTTGCCCTCTTGTTGAATCTTTAGGGTTTCTTCTATAGTTGATATTAAGTCCACGTTTACTTTCTTTAAAGTCTCGATATCCACTATTCCTCTTTCATTTTCCTTAGCTATGCCTATAGTACTTTCCTTCAGCATTTCGGAATTCCTGCGAAGTAAATCATTTGTTGTATCCGTTACCTGTCTTTGCACCTCAAGTGTTTTCTTTTGCCTATATAGACTGAGGGCAATAACTATTTGATTTTTCCAGAGAGGAATTGTATTTAATATGGAGCTTTGTACTTTTTCCACTAATACCTGATTGTTATTTTGTATTAGTCTTATTTGAGGTGCCGTTTGAATTGCAATCATTCTGCTTAGCTTCAGGTCATGTATCTTTTTCTCAAACCTATTTACAAGCTGCAATAAATCATTAAGCTTCTGGGCTTCCACAGGGTCATTGGTGCTTTGCACCTTTAGCTGCATAGCAGGTACAGTTTCTTCATTAAGTTCCTTAAGCTTAATACTGCCTGCAATAATGTAGTAGTTTAGATTCCCTAAATACTCCAGGTTCTTTTCAAACATGTAATCTAAAAGCGTTATATCCTTAAGAATTTGCATTCTGGATTTATCCAGCTCTTCTACGATCTTCTCTATCTCTGTCCCAAGCTTTTGATATCTTGCTGCAAACTTTTTGCTAGAGTCCATAAGTCCGCCGACTAAAGGTATCTTAGACATAAAACTCCTGTCAGATACGCCGTCAACATCTATTTCTTTAACCTTTATCATAAGGTCTGAAAGAATCTCTCCTACAAAGCCTCCATCCTTAGCTCTCACTTCATTTAATACATTGTCTGCAAAGCTGGCAATTTGGCTTTGAGCACCCATTCCATACTGAAGCACAAACTGGGAGTCTTCCACATTAATATCCTTTATTATCTCTTGTATCCTCTGTCTCTGCTCTTCTGTAAGAGCATTCATATCAACTTTTTCTTGTACCTGTGTTTCTACAGGGTTATAAGTTTTAAGCTCCATTTTTACCCTCCTATTGTATTAAAATTTATATTTATTTAATGTTATATTTACAAGCTTGGATTTCCCTATTTTTGTCATCCTATAATAATTATAATCTATTTTGCTAAATTTAAAAGGTACAATATATATATATACTGAAATCCTATAGACAAAGTCGTATAATAAAGGAAAATAACTCTATTTATTTTACCGCGGGGGGATTTGTATGATAATACTACGAGAATTGCAGCACGAAGATTATGATGATGTTGTAGAAATATGCAAGGATATATGGGATGGCTTAGATTACCTTCCGTCAATTCTACACAGTTGGATAGATGATAAACAAGGCATTTTCATAGCAGCAGTGGATTCCGATACAAACAAGGTGGTTGGTACAGATAAATATTCCACTTTAGCTGATGGTACCGGCTGGCTTGAGGGCATAAGAGTTCATAAGGATTATCGGGGCAGAAAGATAGCCAAACTGCTTACAGAATATGTACTGGAGCATGCAATTAAGGATTTGCAAGCAGGTAAAGTGCAAAAAATCGCTTTTTCTACCCATGAATCTTCTGTGGAAAGCATAACAATGATGAAGAGTTATGACTTTCAAATAGAACAGCAGCATTTAGTTGTAATGAAGAAGTTTGAGAAGCTTGATCCAAGCATAAAAAAATCGGACTTTGTAGTAAAGTCTTGGGATGCAACCTATGAAGAATTCGCTAAGCTTCCTTTTACAACAAGAAGAAACGGAATATTTCATATAGCATTTTACTTTCAAAAACCTACTATGGAATTTTTCAATTATCTTAAGGAACATGATTGCTTTGTTAATATTAATGGTTTTAATGGCATTTACCTTTACAAGGGAGAACCTCATTTTGTTACAGAAATAGAAAGCTTTGAGGCCATTGATACCTTCATGAACTACTATTTGCTTGCACTTAAGGGCAATAGCAATGGTGTCCCTCTATTCTCTGTTATGGAGGGAGATACAGACTTAATAGAAAGATTAAAAGCTGCGGATTATAGCACATGGACTGACTGGCAAAGCGATTATTATTATTTTGTCATGAAATAAGCAAAGGCTGTCAAAGTAAAAATACTTTGACAGCCTTAATTTTGTTTTTAAAAATTGCTTAATGCTTTTGCCAACTGATCTGGACAAGATGTACCTTTGGTTCCGCATTGTATTCCCTTTATCTTTTGCACTGCATCTTCTACCCGAAGACCTTCTACTAGTCTTCCTACTGCCTGAAGACTGCCTCCACAACCATTTACAAAGCTAACCCTTTTGATTATATTGTTTTCTACCTCAAATTCAATTTCTTGCGCACATACGCCTTCTGTCTTAAAAATCATTAATTCTACCCCCTATTTTTATGTAAATCAGTTTATGTTATTTAGGTACAAATATCCTTAAAAATTGATGCATAACCTCTATTTCCAAAGGAAAGTTAGGTCCTTTTTCACCATCTATATCTGCTTTGCAAATCTGGCTGCATTCTACTTTCAATTTACTTGTGCTGAAATAATATATATTTGAGTCGCCGATATGCTCTCCTCTGATTATTTTGAGAAACAAATTCAGCATATTGGAAATGTTAGAATACTTTATGGCTATTACCTTCACCTTGCCATCGTCAATTACGGCATCCGGGGCAAGTCTGCTAAATCCGCCTGCAGAGCTGCCATTAAGAATTAGAAGAAGAATCATATCGTCTTCTATTACTCTATCCTCCGAAATAAGGCGCATCTTTATTGGAGAAAACTTAGGTATTTCTTCAATGCCTTTTATATAATATGCGATTTGCCCTAAAGCATTTTTCATATTTGTATCAGTATTATGCGCCACGTCAGTAAGTAATCCTGCACTGCACACATTTATAAAATGGCTGCCGTTCACACTTCCTAAGTCGACTTTTTTGATTATACCATTAAGTACAATATCACAACAAGTCTCTATATCCTTAGAAATTCCTAAATGAGCTGCAAAATCATTGGATGTACCTGCGGGAAATATACCTAAAGGCAGCTTTATATTTAGCCTTGCCATTGCATCTGCCACACTGCTTATTGTACCATCACCACCTGAGACGCAAATGCTTGAATAGTCTTGATTGATATCAATAAAAGCATTATCTATGTGTGTATCATTGCTTACCCTGAACGGAACAGTGATATAGCCTGCTTTCTGAAACCTGCTTATTACAGCATCAAGCTTATTTTTAAAGTTTGCATCTCCTGACTTTGGATTATATATTAATTTAATCTTTTTCATTTTATCACTCCAATAATAGTTATAAGTCTATTATATACGATTTCAGACAAAAAATAAAAAAAGCAGATTATTAAATCTGCATTGTAATCGTAATGGCGGAGAAGGAGGGATTTGAACCCTCGCGCCAGTTTCCCAGCCTACACCCTTAGCAGGGGCGCCTCTTCGGCCTCTTGAGTACTTCTCCGTGACCGAATTTTTTAAATTCGTATTAAATTAATGGAGGAGAGAGAGGGATTCGAACCCTCGGACGCTTTAACACGCCTCTGGTTTTCAAGACCAGTTCCATAAACCGCTCGAACATCTCTCCTCGTCAGAACATTATTTATTATATCAACAATAGTTATATGTGTCAATGAATTATCAGCATTTTTTTATTGTAAATTGTTAGAAACTCTTGTATTATCTAGCACCTATGACATTTAGCAAGCATATAACTCTTATTTTATTCTATTTAGACTATATTATACATAAGTAATAATGCTGGCTTAAATTAAAAATATGCTAAGCTTTTATTAGTGAGACAACGTAAAATGAGTATTGTTCCTGAAAATGTCTCTGATATAATTGAAGTATATTACATTTTTGATTCAATTTCTCTGGGAATATTTAATTACAGATTTAGCGATATCGATTATATTTCTGTTGTTAAAAAAAGAATCAACAATGCAGATATAACAGTTCTAAAAGGAGTTCATAAAAACATGAAAAAAATTTCCTGAAACAGATTTTTTGGATTATATAAGGTTCATAACGCAAGAGAGTAATAGCCTTTTTGATAATCAAAATTAATTAGGGGGTAATCTTTTATGTGGTTTGCTAACTTTATTGCAGGTTTTATGTTGCTTTTCTTTGGTTTGATAATTAGATTTTTCAAGGCAGTGGACCTTATCGCAGGCGTTAATACTGCTACTAAGGAAGAAAGAGCAAAGCTTGACGAAGAAGCCTTATCTAAATTTGTTGGCAACATGCTTATTTCTTCTGCAATTATTTTGTTTGCCGGCGGCGCTATTTCCCTTGCCTTTGCTCTGCCAGACTATATAACCAGTGTGTCCTGGGTAATATTTGTACTTATTATCGTATCAAGTGTAATTTATATGAATACCGGTAATAGGTTTAAGAAGAATGCCTAATGTTAAGTTTTTTATTGATAAACATATGGTGAGGTGCAAACATGAGCAAAAACATTCATAGTTATATTTCAATTGGCCAGGCTATACTGGCGGCAGCCTTGTTTGGAATCAGTGCTCCTTTTTCTAAGCTGTTGCTTGCCGAGCTTTCTCCCCTTATGCTGTCAGCTCTTTTATATCTTGGTGCAGGCATTGGAATGCTCGTAATTTATAGCATAAGAAGAGTCTCTAAAGCGAAGTTTATTGAAGCCAATCTTGCAAAGCAGGAATTGCCTTTTATTTTATTAATGGTAGCACTGGATATCGCTGCCCCAATATCTTTAATGGTTGGCCTAACTATGACTACCTCATCAACCGCTGCCCTCCTAAACAACTTTGAAATTGCAGCTACCTCGGTTATCGCCCTTGCTGTATTTAAAGAAGCAATTAGCAAGCGTTTATGGTTGTCCATATCACTTATTACCATATCAAGCATTATTCTGTCTGTAAGAGACTTTAGCAGTTTTTCCTTTTCTATAGGCTCAATATTTGTGCTTCTTGCATGCTTATTTTGGGGACTTGAAAATAACTGCACACGAAAGCTCTCTATAAGAGATCCTCTTCAAATAGTCATAGTAAAGGGTATTGGTTCCGGACTTGGTGCCTTAGCTATCGCAATTTCGGTTCATCAAACGTCATGGAATCCCAGCTTTATAGCACTTGCTCTTTTTCTTGGATTTCTTGCTTATGGGCTAAGCATATTTTTCTATGTAACTGCACAACGAAGCTTAGGAGCTGCCCGAACGAGTGCCTATTATGCAGTTGCACCATTCATAGGGGTAGGCATCTCCTTTGTTATATTTGATGAGCCTATAACACTTTCTTTCTTTGCAGCATCAATAGTTATGGTCTTAGGTACATACTTTGCTATCTTTGAAAATCATGTCCATCAACACCTCCATACTTTCGTAGAACATGACCATAGACATAATCACTCTGACGGACACCATAACCACAGCCATGAACTGATTACTGATAAAGAACATACTCATTTGCATACTCATGAAAAAATAGTGCATAACCACCAGCACACCCCAGATATTCATCATGCTCATGAGCATTAAATATAGCGTGTATTATGTAAGCTATGAATTTTTATATGCTACTGAAAAGAGCTCTGCATAAATAATGCAGAGCTCTTACTCTTCAATATATAGAAAATTGTTTAATAATGCCCTCAGACATCACATCTGCCATTTCTAATGCTTGCCTTTCAATTTCATCATAGACCTGTATGCTGGCTTTAAAATCCTTATTTATCAAATTAACTGCCTCAGCTTTAACTAATTCTAAGTGTTTGTGCATCATCTTCTTCCAATCTTCCTCAGACCAGTATGGATTGATGTGCCCAAGAAACTCAGCAATTGCATCAGCATTGGCATACCACTCTTCTTCAGCATCTGCTGCCCCACTTTCATCCCCAGCCTTAGTTGCTTTAACAATCTGTGCAGCAAAGCCGAGATGAATTGCCAACAAGTCCCTAAACTTTGCTGCAGCTTTGCCTCCATATAGCGGTTTTAATACCTGAGCAAAATCTTTAGGGTTTTGAAAGAGTCTCTCAACAACGGGGCCTTCATCTGGTAAATCTAAGGCCATGCTGGCTATAGCCGATCTTGTCCAAAATCCATGCTGCTCCCAAAGCATACGGAGTTCATTATTTATATCAATTTGCGCCTTAGTGAATCTCATAGGGGTATGGCGAAGCTTGTGAATATGACTTTCATAGTAAAAACATGTGGTTTCTGGATTTAATGAACAGGAGTACAAAATGCCACCTTCTCTAAAATGATTTTATATTATAATATGATAGTGCAATTATAAATGCGTCATATTTTTAACAGTAAAACTTTTTGAGCCCTTCAATCGTCTATAACATGTCAGACAAATAGATACGTATCTACAAGGGAGTGAAATTTAATGCCTATGGCTAATAAAGACATGAAAAAGCTAATTGCTGACCATGTCATTGCTAATAAGGAAAACTACTATAGATTAGCTTACAGCTATGTTAAGAATGTGGACGATGCTTTGGATATCGTGCAAGAGTCTATATTCAAAGCTCTTTCATCAATTTCTTCACTAAAAGAGCCCAGCTATATTAAAACTTGGTTTTACAGAATTGTTGTAAATACCTCCCTAGATCTTCTTAGAAAACAAAAAAGATTAGTTCTAGCGGAAGAAGAAACATTATGCAGCTTTGACCTTGGGGATGTTGATGATTATCAAGATATAGATCTGCAAGCGGCATTAGAAGCCTTACCAATCAATTGCCGCAGCATAGTTATATTAAAGTATTTTGAGGATTTAAAAATAGAAGAAATTGCGGAAATCTTAAATGAAAATGTTAATACAGTTAAAACTCGGTTATATAAATCTCTTAAAGTCTTACGTATAAAAATTGAGGAGGTTTAACTATGAAAAATAAAAGCTTAGAGCAATTAAAAAAAGAGTACACAGATATTCCTATGCCAGCAGAATTAGATTTTGTTGTAAAAAAGGCATTTAAGGAGAAGGGTGTTAACTTAACTAAAAAAAGCAACAGTTTAAAAAGTGCTAGCATTTTAGCCGCCTCGGTAGCCGCTGCTATAGTTATACTAACCGTGGGGGTTAACACGAGTCCTATATTTGCAGAATCATTGTCTAAGGTCCCTGTAGTTGGCAGCATTGTAAAGGTATTAACCTTAAAATTGTATACCGTAAATGAAGATAACTTTCAAGCGAATATTAAAGTGCCAGAAATACAAGGACTGGAAAATAAAGAATTGCAAAGTAGCTTAAACGAAAAATATCTTGAGGAAAACAAGAGGCTTTATGAGGAATTTATCAAGGATATCGAGGATTTAAAAGCCTTAGGCGGAGGTCATATGGGTGTAGACACCGGGTATCAAATAAAAACCGACAATGATTTAATACTTTCCATTGGCAGGTATTTTGTAAATACAGCCGGCTCGTCCTCTACCACCTTTCAATATGATACTATAGACAAGCAAAAGCAAACACTTATAACCCTTCCTAGCTTGTTTAAGAATGAAAGTTATATAGAACTCATAAGTCAAAATATTAAGGTACAAATGTTACAGCAAATTAAGACCGAAGAAGGTAAAGTCTATTGGGTAGAAGGCGGAAATTCTAATGGCATCCTAGCATCAGAATTCTTCGAAGCCATAGAACAAAATCAAAGCTTTTATATTACTGATTCCGGCAAACTTGTAATATCCTTTAATAAATATGATGTTGCCCCAGGTTATATGGGTACCCCTGAATTTGAAATTCCCACAAAGATAATAGCCGATATTCTAGAAGGGAATGCGTATATAAGGTAGAATTGTTTCAATATAAAAGGCATGTTGGATTGTAAAATCTAACATGCCTTTTTGCTATTTCTTTATTCTTTCTGCACCGCCCATATAAGGTCTTAGAACTTCTGGAATTATTACTGTACCATCAGGCTGTTGGAAGTTCTCTAATATAGCCGCTACAGATCTTCCTATTGCAAGTCCTGAACCATTTAATGTGTGTATAAATCTTGGCTTTTCCTTTGGCTCTGGTCTGAATTTAATATCCGCACGTCTAGCCTGGAAGTCTTCAAAATTACTGCAGGATGAAATCTCAACATATCTGTTGTAGCTTGGCATCCACACTTCTATGTCATAAGTCTTTGCAGAGGAGAAACCTACGTCCGCTGCACATAAGCAAACCACTCTATAAGGAAGCTGTAGAAGCTGCAATATTCTCTCAGCATCAGCAGTTAGCTTCTCTAGCTCATCATAAGATGTATCAGGGTGAGCGAACTTAACCAATTCTACTTTATTGAATTGATGTTGTCTAATAAGACCTCTTGTGTCTCTCCCTGCAGAACCAGCCTCCGCTCTAAAGCATGCTGTATATGCTGTATGATATATAGGCAAGCGTTCTGCCTCTAGTATCTCTTCTCTGTACATGTTGGTTACCGGTACTTCTGCTGTAGGTACCATGAAGTAATCTGTTCCCGCTACCTTAAATGCATCCTCTTCAAACTTAGGAAGCTGTCCAGTTCCCTCCATGCTTCTTCTGTGCACCATAAATGGCGGAAAAATTTCTGTATAGCCGTGGTCATTGTGTGTGTCCAGCATTAGGTTTATAAGCGCTCTTTCTAATCTTGCTCCTAAGCCCTTATAGATTGTAAAACGTGCGCCAGTTACCTTCCCAGCTCTAGCAAAATCTAATATATCCAAATCCTCGCCAATTTCCCAGTGTGCTTTTGGCTCATATTCAAACTTTGTAGGTTCTGCAAACTTTCTTATTTCTTTATTGTCTTCTTCTGATTCACCATCCGGAATATCATCACTAGGTAGATTTGGAATGGTAAGAATTAAATCCTCTATCTTTTGATCCAACTCTCTTACCTTTTCATCGTCTTCCTTGATTTTGTCTGCAACTGTTTTCATCTCTGCTATAAGTGCTTCAGCATCTTGTTTTGCTCTCTTAAGCTTGGCAACCTCTTCAGAAACTTTATTTCTTGTGCTTTTTAAATCTTCAACCTGAACTAGTAGGCCTCTTCTTTCCTCATCCAATGCTACCAGTTCATCAATTCTAAATTCCTTTTTTCTTCTTGCCAGTCTTCTTTTTACTTCTTCAGGATTGCTTCTGATCATTCTAATGTCCAGCATTTTTATTACCTCCTTAATTTTTGAAAAAACAAAAAACACTTCATGCCCACAAAGGGACGAAGTGTTATCCGCGTTACCACCCTAATTAACAGAAGAAGCCTTCTGTTCTCTCAAGTCTTTAACGGCTGTGCCGGTACTGCTCTTCGCAGACTGCTCTGGGATGGAGTTTCAAAGTTTACCTGCCGATTTACACCAAATATCGGCTCTCTAGGAAGTAAAGGCTTTGACTTTTCCCTTCATTGCATTTCATAATATTTTGTTATATTTTACTACTTATTATACAGTATTGCAATAAGTTTTTTGATTTTGGCTTATATATTCTTTACCTAAGGAACGAATTTTCTTACGATTGGCTTCAGCAGCATCAGAAGCTGGCTTTGAGGGCTGTAGCTTTGGAGCTGGGCAAAGCAAGCTTCTTCAGAGGTATTGCGCTGGGGTCGGTGAAGCCTTACTCCAGAAAGTTATTCCTTAGTTAAAGTGTTTAGTGTAATCTATACTATGGTTTCTTTTTCGTAGAATTGGAAATCCTGTCATTCTGAACGTAGTGAAGAATCTTCCTTTACCTAGCATAATATAAATTTGCTTTCTAAATCACCCGCAATATAAACCCCAAGGTATAAAACATAAAAGCAAGAACAACAACCATAAGTAAAAATACTGTAATCCACCTAAACACATTTACCATATCCACCCACCCCGCAACATATATATTTATTTTAATTTATTCTTTTCACACAGAATAATTCCCTAAGAATTGTTAATAATTAAATAGGACAAGTTAATTATTAAAGGGGGATGTATTTATGACAAAATTGGATATAGTGGGTCAGATCGCAGATATGAAGGAAGTAGACTACAAGAATACCCTTGCAATAGCAAGTATTATCGAGATTTTGATTGATAAAGGTGTAATTAATAGAAATGATATCGCACTTAAGGCATTTCAATTGGAGAATCTAACTCTAGATGAAATACGAGATAATAGAATATCTTCTGTAAGAAGAAATAAGCAAGGTTGAGAGACTTCTCAATCTTGCTTATTTTAATGTAATAGATTTACTTTTTAATATGCTTTAGCTACATATACTACGTGCTTAGCTTCACCACCGCAAATCATACATTTGTCGCCAACAGGTGTCTGATCAAAAGGCATACATCTGATTGTCGCATTTGTATCTTCCTTCAGCTTATCTTCACATTCTCTTGTACCGCACCACATAGTCTTTACGAAGCCTTGCTTCTCAGCCATAATGGTCTTAAATTCTTCATAATCAGTTGTTGTATAAGTTTTTTCTTCCCTATTTTTAAGTGCATTATTAAACATTGTTATGTGTATATCATCAAGCAGATTTGCTATTGTTTCGTTTAAATTATCCATAGATACTGTGAATTTCTCCAGCTTATCTCTTCTAAATAATGTAACTTGATTTTGCTCAATATCCTTTGGACCTATTTCAAGTCTTACAGGTACACCCTTCATTTCCCACTCATTGAACTTCCAACCTGGACTATAATTGTCTCTATTGTCTAACTCTAATCTGAAGTCCTTTTGAAGCTGGCTCTTAATTTCATAAGCCTTATCAAGAACGCCTTCCTTATGAGAGGCAATTGGAATTATAACAACTTGTGTTGGAGCAACTCTTGGAGGCATGATTAATCCTCTATTGTCTCCGTGTACCATTATGATACCACCTATGAGTCTTGTGGATGTTCCCCAGGAAGTAGACCAGCCGAACTTCAACTCGCCGTCTCTATCAAGATACTTGATATCAAACATCTTGGAGAAATGCTGTCCTAGGTTATGTGAGGTTCCAGCTTGAAGCGCTTTTCCATCGTGCATCATTGCTTCCATAGTAAAAGTTTTGTCCGCTCCAGCAAATTTTTCCTTATCGCTTTTTTGACCAAGAAGTACAGGCATAGCCAATTCATCTTCTGCAACCTGTCTATATACTTCAAGCATCTGCATTGTTTCTACTTGAGCTTCCTCTGGGGTAGCATGAACTGTGTGGCCTTCCTGCCATAGGAACTCTGAAGTTCTTAGGAAAGGTCTAGTAGTTTTTTCCCATCTGACAACGTTGCACCATTGATTAATAAGCACTGGCAAGTCTCTATAGGATTGTACCCACTTGGAATACATGCTGCAGATTATCGTTTCAGATGTAGGTCTGATAAATAGCCTTTCTGCAAGCTTCTCGTTCCCTCCATGAGTAACCCAAAGTACCTCAGGTGCAAAGCCTTCAAAATGATCTGCTTCCTTTTGTAAAAAGCTTTCTGGTATAAGTAGTGGGAAATAAGCGTTCTTATGTCCAGTTTCTTTGAACCTTCTGTCCATAACCCTTTGTATTCCTTCCCATATTCCGTAGCCATAAGGCTTTATAACCATGCAGCCTTTTACAGGTGCATAATCAACCAAGTCAGTTTTTAATATTACATCTGTATACCACTGTGAAAAATCTTCTTCCATTGAAGTTATTTCTTTTACAAACTCTTGTTGCTTTTTAGACATCATTATCTCTCCTTTTAATATATTTAGTATTGTTTCCAATAAAAAAAGCCTTCATCCCATATAAAAGGGACGAAGACTATATCCGCGATACCACCCTAGTTAGTGCCGCACAGCAACACTCTCTCAGTACCTATAACGCAGGCATGCGTCAGATTTTCATCTAATAGCTCGGAGGTCGGGTTCGTATAAAATTAATCTGAAAAACCTTTCAGCCAATGGGTTCTTCTCTCTGTAGACATTTCTTCTACTACTATTCCTCGTCATTGCTTACTTATTGAAATTAAAAATATTATATCCAAAGCTAAGTATAATGTCAATAAAAAGAACAGACCCTAAGGCCTGTTCTTCAAATGTTATTTGAAATCTTCTTAAATATCTATTGTCTTTGCAAGTTCAAACTCATCTTGTATTTCTTTTGATGATTCTTTAGTCATTAATGAAACTATAATGATAACAATACATGATACTACGAATGCTGGAAGCAATTCATATATCCCAAGTACCCCACCCATCGGTCTAATAACTAGCTTCCAGAAGAAAACCATTCCAGCTCCAGATAACATACCGGCAATTGCACCAATTCTTGTTGTTCTTTTCCAGAACAGTGAGAACAACATGATAGGTCCAAATGTTGCACCGAAGCCTGCCCATGCAAAGGAAACTACTTTGAAAATAATACTGTTTTCATCTAACGCAATAATCATTGCGATAACTGCTATTGTAACTAAAGTAATTCTAGATACCCATAAAACTGCTTTGTCAGAAGCTTCTTTTTTCATGATACCCTGATAAATGTTTTTTGAGAACGCTGATGCTGCAATAAGCAAATATGAATCTGATGAGCTAATTGTTGCAGCAAGTATGCCTGCCATAACAATACCTGCAAATAGCGGAACAAAGAAACTAGTAGACATTAATATAAATATATTTTCTGCTGTGCTTTGTGTCAGTAAGGAAGCAGGGAATAATACTCTGCCTATCATACCTATTGCTACTGCAGCTGAAAGAGAAATAATAACCCATACAATTGCAATTCTTCTTGCTAATTTAAGCTCACTTGATTTTCTAATAGACATGAATTTCAGTAAAACTTGTGGCATACCGAAATATCCAAGGCCCCAAGAAAGTGTAGATATTATAGTTAGGAATCCATAGCTGCCTGCTGCTCCAAATAAAGGCTTTCCAGCTTCAACTTGCTGAGCCCCATTGACCATTGTAGGAGAGGCAATTCCAAAGAAATCAAAGAATCCCGGTATGGCTTTTGCATTTTCAACTATAGCTGAAACCCCTCCAGCTGCTGAAATGCCTCCAATTAATACAGCTGTTAGTGCTACAAACATAACGACACCCTGCATAAAATCTGATGCGCTTTCGGCTAGGAAACCGCCTATAAATGTATAAAGAACTACGAATAATGCCCCAGCAATCATCATGTATACATATTTCACGCCAAATAATGTGCTAAAAAGTTTACCAACTGTAACGAAACAACTTGCAGCATAAATGCTGAAAAATACAAGAATAAATAGTGCAGCTATTGTCATTATAATCTTTTTATTTTCTTTAAATCTGTTGCTAAGGAAATCAGGAATTGTTATCGCATCTCCTGCGACATGCGAGTATGTTCTAATTCTTTTTGCTACGAATAACCAATTTAAATAAGTTCCTGCAGCAAGCCCTATTGCAGTCCATGCCGCATCGCTGAAACCATAGAAATATGCAACTCCTGGAAGCCCCATGAGCAGCCATCCACTCATATCAGAAGCCTCAGCTCCCATTGCAACAACCCATGGACCTAATGATCTGCCGCCGATAAGATAGTTGTCGCTGCTTTCACTGGCGCGCTTTGAGTAATACACTCCAATACCAATTACCACTAACATATAACACGACATGGCAATGAAAATTTGTAATTTGTCACTCATTATTTAATTTACCCCCTTATTAATAATATTTTGTTCTAGTCTTTGTCTTTACCTCTCAAATACAACCTTAAAATATTATAATTCCACTAAAACCAAGTTATGCTTAATTATTTTGCTTCAGCGATAAATACAAGCCTATCCTCTGCCCTCCCTATACATCAAAGTTATTTGTTATTCTCCGAAGTAGTGAACTTTATTTCACCAATTAGACATGCTATAGAAACTTTTACAGTATTATAACAGCAATATTTACATAAATGCAATGCTTTGTGAATATATTTTCAATAATTTATGAACTATTTTTAATAAATATGCCTTGTTTTACAATTTTATTCTATGGCAACAAGAAAATTCCTCCTTTTTCAAAATATATCGAATATTTCAAATAGTTAATTTTTATACAAACTTCCTTAATTCTATTAAGTTTGTTGTTCTAAAATACCCTTGTCTTAGATATTTTATAATAGGCGTCATTTTCATGAACCACGCTAATATTGATATATTATTCACCATTAGGCCTAATTTGTTAATTTCTGGTGTATTTGCTTGCTTTTAAGAATAAAAATTTGAAATATTTTGAAGGATTCTACTACATTTATACGAATATATATGAATTGAGTCTTTTTTATGATTATTCATTTTATTTAGTTAAATTATATTTTTGGTCTTGTCTATATATGTTGTGCACATTCTGATTTAAGCCAATAGGTTTGGTGCAAAACATATCGCATCTAATATAGAAATGAAAATCTACCATTTCCTAAAGCTTAAGGATTTTATTTTTATACTATTTGTATATATATAATGCAATTCTACCTTAAAAAACTTTTATTTTATGATGGGAGGGAAACAAATGCGTATTGAGGAACATCCGATACTATCCTTCGATAAAGGCAGAAAGGTCAATTTCATATTTGATGGAGTGACCTATGAAGGATGTGAGGGGGAGCCGATTGCTGCTGCTCTTCATGCTGCGGGCATATTGGTTCTAGGACATAGTCATAACAAACAAAGGCCCAGAGGTTTCTACTGTGCTATCGGAAACTGCTCTTCATGTCTTATGGTTGTAAATGGTCAACCCAATGTAAGAGTGTGTACCGAAAAGCTTCAAGAAGGTATGGTAGTTGAAACACAAGTTGGGAAGGGTGATTTAAGATGAGAACAACTGAATTAGCTATAATTGGCGGCGGACCCGCTGGATTATGTGCTGCCATCAGCGCAGCTTCACTTGGAACCAAGGTTACTTTAATAAATAGAGATGATAATCTAGGTGGTCAATTAATTAAGCAGACACATATGTTTTTCGGATCACAAAAGCAGTATGCTTCTATCAGAGGTGTTGATATTGCAGGTATCCTGATAAAGGAATTAGAAAAATATCAAGACAATATCGAAATAATGAATGATGCAACAGTAATCAGTATGTATGAAGATGGTGTTTTCTCTGTAGATCAGAATGATAAATATATCAAAATCAAACCGAAATCAATAATTGTTGCAACTGGGGCATCAGAAAAGTTCCTAACATTCCCAAACAATGATCTTCCAGGAATATATGGTGCAGGCGCAGTGCAGACTCTTATGAATGTACATGGTGTTGCACCAGGTAAAAGTGTTGTAATGATAGGTGCTGGAAATATTGGTCTTATAGTAAGTTATCAGCTAATGCAGGCTGGCATTAATGTAAAGGCTATCGTTGATGCATCCCCTAAAATTGGCGGCTATCTAGTACATGCTTCGAAAATAAGAAGAATGGGTATTCCTATATATACATCCCACTCTATAAAATATGCTCATGGTACAGACCATCTTGAAAAGGTTACTCTTTCACGTCTGGACGAAAAATGGCAGCCAGTACCTGGCTCGGAATTTGATATAGAGACAGATGTGCTCTGCATCTCAGTTGGCCTTTCACCACTTACTGAGCTTTTATGGCAGCAAGGCTGTGAAATGAGATTTGTCCCAGAGCTTGGAGGACACGTTCCCGTAAGAAATGAGAATCTTGAAACTAGCATAAAAGGTGTTTATGTTGCAGGTGATGTAGCAGGTGTCGAAGAGGCAAGCAGCGCTATGGTTGAAGGCAGACTTGCGGGACTTAATGCCGCTGAGGCCTTAGGCCATACCTCCCCAGACCTTGAAGACAGAAAAAAAGACTGCGTAGAACAACTTAATTCCTTAAGATCAGGCCACGTTGGAGAGAAAATTGTCAGTGGTCTAGCTAAAGTTACTGTGTAAGGGGGGGGAAGAATATGTTAGAAAAAACAGGTGTTGCTACAGAACAGGATCTTATGAATTCTATTCCTTCAAAGGAAAGATTGGCTAAGGGACCCGTTGCCGTTATAGAGTGTTTCCAAAGGATCCCATGTAATCCTTGTCATACTTCATGTAAAAGGGGTGCTATACAACCCTTTGCGGATATAAACGATATTCCTGTAATAGATGTAGAAATGTGCAATGGGTGCGGGGTATGCGTAAGCAACTGTCCAGGTCTATCTATTGTAATAATTGATGAAACCTATTCGGAGCAAGAAGCTTTAGTTAAGATACCTTATGAGTTCCTGCCCCTACCTGCAGAAGGCAGCTTTGTTACAGGTTTAGACAGAGAGGGCAAGCCAGTATGCAGAGCCAAGGTAGTAAAAGTTCTTAATACAAAAGCTATGGATAGAACTCCTCTAGTTTCATTGGCAGTACCAAAGGACTTGTCTATGACAGTTCGGTTTATGAAGCTTAATGATATCTACAGCGACAATACCTTTGTATGCCGTTGTGAGGAACTTACCATGGGCGAGCTTAGAGAGCTGATTCGAAAAGGTTATAACACTGTAGATCAAATCAAAAGAATATCCAGAGCAGGTATGGGACCATGCCAAGGCAGAACTTGCCGTCAATTGATAATGCAAGAGCTGGCAGCTGCAACAGGCAATAAAATGGCTGATATGCCTATGACAACCTTTAGACCTCCAGTAAAACCCATCAAGCTTGGAACCATAGCAGGAGGTGCGGATCATGAATAATACAGCAAGTGTAGTTATAATTGGCGGGGGAATCTCCGGCTGCTCCATAGCCTATAACCTTGCCCTTAAGGGTGTTAAGGATATAGTAGTTATAGAAAAGGAATACCTTACTAGCGGCTCTACAGGCAGATGTGGTGCAGGGGTCAGAATGCAGTGGGGAACAGAGATGAACTGCCGTTTGGCAAAATACAGCATAGAATTCTATGAAAAGGCCAATGAGGTTTTGGAATATGATGGTGACATAGAATTTAAACAAGGGGGATATCTTATAGTTGCTTCCACCGAAAAGGAAGATACACAATTTAAGAAAAATATCGCCCTTCAAAACAGCTTGGGAATACCTTCTGTATATTTATCACCAAAAGAAGCAAAGAAGATTCTCCCTCATATGGATGAGAGTAAAATAATCAGTGCTACCTTTTGTGCAAAAGATGGACACTTAAATCCTTTCCATGCTACACAAGCTTATGCCGATGCAGCTGCTAGATTGGGTGTTAAGTTTATGAAATATACAAAGGTAACAGACATAAAGGTAGAAAACGGAAAGATTGCAGGGGTACAAACTGACAAGGGCTTTATATCCACTCCCGTCGTGGTTAATGCCGCAGGAGGTCACTCTAAACTAATTGGAGATATGGTTGGAGTAGATATTCCTGTATACCCTGAAAGACATCAGATTCTTGTTACAGAACCAGTAAATCCTATACAAAATCCAATGTTTATGTCTTTTTCATTAAACATATATTGCCAGCAAACTCCTCATGGCAGCTTTATCATGGGTAGAGGTGATGCAAATGAGCCAAGAGACCTGAGAGTCACTTCAAGCTGGCACTTCCTAGAAGAGATGGCCAAGGATTGTTGCACGCTGCTGCCGCTGCTTAAAGATTTAAGAGTGGTTAGACAGTGGGCTGGACTCTATTGCATGTCTCCTGATAGGCAGCCTATATATGGCGGAGCCAATAATGTAGAAGGCTTCTATATGGCAACAGGCTATAGTGGTCATGGCTTTATGTTTGGGCCAGTTACCGGTGTAGTTATGGCAGAAACAATACTAGGTGAAAAGCACTCACTTCCTATTGATAAATTAGGGTTAGATAGATTTGAGAAGGGTGAATTGTTATTTGAGCCTTCTGTTGTCTAACTTAAAATGATAAAAAGGCTTTCTTTATAGAAACACTTAAATAAAGAAAGCTTTTTTTAGGGTATGTATTCATGTTTGATAATACAAAATTGGATGCTTTAACTGATTTTGTATATGATAAATCTTTTTCGCAACATACATCAACATAATATTAAGGTTGATTAGATATTATGTTGCATTATAATAGTAAATATAGAGATGTATTAAGGAGGTTGAATAGATGAAGGTTTTAAAAAGAAAGTCCGAGCTTTGTATCGCATGTCATGCATGTGAATCTGCCTGTTCTAATACTTGGTTTAAGGAAGACAATGTAGAGAAGTCTTGCATAAAAATAAAGGAAGAAGAAAAGGGAAATGTGATTGTTTCATGCACTCAATGCGGTGAATGTATAAGTGTGTGCCAAGTCGAAGCTTTAACCAGAGATAAAAATGGGATCGTTAGATTAAATAAAAAAGCTTGTGTTGGCTGCTTTATGTGCGTTGGTTTTTGTCCAGAGCTTGCTATGTTCATGAACGACGAATATATTGAACCATTTAAGTGCGTATCCTGTGGTCAATGTGTAAAGCAATGCCCTACTGATGCAATATATATTGAAGAAGTATAACAATTGAGGGAGGTAAGATATATGAATATAGAAAAGTTAAAATCCGCTCATAAATTGTTAAGTGAATATAACTATGAGCTGGGCAAGCTAGAAAAAGGATATACAAATAGAACTCTTTATATAAATGTTGGAGACAATACAATAAAAGAAAAGCCTGTAACTCAGCTAATGAAAGATAAATTCATTGGCGGCAAAGGCTTTGGGCTTTATTATCTATGGCATGCAGTTACACCTCAGACAAAGTGGAATGATCCTGAAAATGAAATAGTAATTGGCAGCGGTCCTATAGGCGGTATTACACAGTATCCTGGTGCAGGAAAGTCTCTTGTATGCAGCTTGTCGCCACTTACAGGTATGCCGATGGACAGCAACGTGGGAGGTTATTTCGGACCACTTCTCAAGTTCTCCGGCTTTGATGCTATTGAACTTCAAGGCAAGGCTGACAAAGATGTAATTATATTTATCGATGGAAACAAAGGTACAATTACAATAGAAGAAGCTCCCGAGGAGGCTTTAGATAGCCATGTACTTGGGGAACAGCTTACTGAGATGTATGCGGAGAGCGAAGAAGACAAGAGAAATATCTCAGTAGTATCAGCAGGCTCTGCTGCAAATCACGCTTACATGGGTCTTCTGAACTTTACCTTCTATGATGTGAGAAGAAAGCAAATAAGACTAAAACAAGCAGGCAGAGGCGGAATCGGTACTGTTTTTAGAGATAAGAAAATAAAAGCTTTAGTTATAAGATTTGCAGGCGTTAAGGGTAACCTGAATAACCCTGATGACCAAGGCAAGATTAATAGAACGGGTATTAAACTTCATAAAGAAATACATGATTACGATGCTCAGCAATGCAAAATGAGACAAGTAGGTACTGCGAATATAATTGAAGTTATGGACCAGTATGATTTGCTGCCAACTCATAACTATAAATTTGGTGCCCATCCTGATACTCACAAGATTTCATCTAAAGTATTTACTGGCATGATAACACAAAATACTCCTGACGGCTGCTGGTACGGCTGCAGTTTATCCTGTGCCAAGGCAGTAGATCACTTTGAGTTAAGGACCGGTCCATATAAAGGACAAAAGGTTATTGTTGATGGACCTGAGTATGAAAATGCAGCGGGCCTAGGCTCAAACTGCGGAATATTCGATCCTCATGATGTATTAGAGCTTAACTTCTATTGTGATACTTATGCTATTGATACAATCTCATATGGCACTACCATGGCTTTCGTAATGGAATGCTATGAAAATGGCTTGATCAACAAGGAAATTACGGGTGGCTTTGAGCTTCATTTCGGCAACGCTGATGCTTCACTGGAAATGCTGCATCAAATGGCTAGAGGCGAGGGCTTCGGCAAGCTTGTGGGACTTGGAATTAGAAATCTTAAGAGAATATTTGCTGAACAGTATGGCGCAGACCCAGTATTTTTAAATGATATAGGTATGGAGCAAAAGGGTCTTGAATTCTCAGAATACATGCCAAAGGAATCCCTAGCACAGCAGGGTGGCTATGGTCTGACAAACAAAGGGCCACAGCATGACGAAGCATGGCTGATATTCATGGATATGGTAAACAACCAGATTCCAACCTTTGAAGATAAAGCTGAAGCATTGCACTACTTCCCAATGTTTAGAACATGGTTTGGACTTAATGGTTTATGTAAGCTGCCTTGGAACGATATCGTACCGGCAAGCAACAAGCATTCTGATGAACCGGCAAAGATTCCTGAGCACGTGCAAAACTATGTTGATATCTTCAATGGTGTAACAGGAAAAAACATTGATAAAGAACAGCTTATTGTACAATCTGAACGTGTATATAACTTCCAAAGAATATTCAATATCAGAATGGGCTTTGGCAAGAGGGTGCATGATGCCATTCCTTATAGAGCTATGGGTCCTGTAACTGTTGAAGAATATCTTTCAAGAGCTGATAGATATGATGGTCAGCTAAAGGAATTGGTAGGATTTAATCCTGAAGGCAAGACTACAGAGGAAAAGATGGCTGCTATGAGAGCTTATAGAGAAGATCAATATCAAAAGCTTACTGATGCAGTTTACAAGAGAAGAGGCTGGACAATGGACGGAGTTCCAACTATTGAACATCTTCAATCTATCGGAATGGACCTGCCTGAGGTTTTAGAGGTTGTCAAAAAACACCTTTAATCACAGTATAATATGAACCATTAAATGATAATTATAATAGGGGCATTCATCTAAGTATGTTATCAAAAGCATATATGTGAATGCCCTTAATAATAAGTAAAAGGTGATATGATGATTAAACTAAACAATAGAGACTTTGAATGGGAAGAGGGACTTACAGTCCAAGATATCCTTAATAAAAAAAGTTATACCTACCCAAAGCTTATAATAAAGATTAACAACGTGCTGGTATCCAGCGAGGAATATTCTTCTACAGTTATCAGAGATGGTGATGATGTAAAGATTATTCACCTGCTTGCCGGAGGATAAAATATAAAGAAGTAGGATGTTTGTCTCCTACTTCTTTATATTTTACCCTTTATGCTGTTTTACTTCGTCTAGAATTTTCGATGAGCCATTGTTCACTTCAAGTCTTAAATAGGATAAAAAGTCTTCTCTTATATCTTTCTGCTTTAAAGCAAGTTCGATATTTGCTTTAAGAAAGCCTAATTTATCACCTATATCATACCTTTTTCCCTGGAATACATAAGCATATATTGGTTCAAGCTGTAATAGCTCTTTTAGAGCATCTGTCAGCTGTATTTCTCCGTTTACTCCAGGTTTAGTATTCTCTAAGAGCTCAAAAATTTTAGGTGTTATAATATATCTACCAAGTATGGCCATGTTCGAAGGTGCCTTATCTATCCTAGGCTTTTCAACAAGATCTTTAATCATATAAACATTCTTCTCTATTTCTGTACCGCTTATAATTCCGTATTTATTTAATTCCAACCTCGGAACCTCTTGCACACCTACTATGCTTGATTGATACTTATCAAAAATATCAATCACTTGTTTTAGACATGGGGTGCTGCTATCAACGATGTCATCCCCAAGCATGACTGCAAAAGGCTCATTTCCTACAAATGCCTTAGCACAAAGCAAGGCGTGCCCAAGCCCCTTAGGCTCCTTCTGACGTGTATAATAAATTTGAGCTAATTTTGAAATTTCTTCAACCAATACTAAAAGCTCATATTTCTTCTTTCTCTTAAGTTCTTCTTCAATCTCAAATGATATATCAAAATGATCCTCGATTGTTCCTTTATTTCGTCCTGTTATTATTAAAATTTCTTCGATGCCTGATTCTACGGCTTCTTCAATTATATACTGAATTGCAGGTTTATCTACTATAGGCAGCATCTCTTTGGGCTGCGCTTTTGTAGCTGGCAAAAATCTTGTCCCAAGCCCCGCTGCAGGAATAATTGCTTTCTTTATCTTCATTTCTTGTCACCGTTTCTTTTATACCAATCTATAAACCGCTCAATACCTTCCTCAATGGAGACAGAAGGCTCATAGCCTAACATGACTTTGGACTTTTTAATGTCTGCATAGGTGTGCTCAACATCACCGCTTTGCATTCCCATATATATTCTATAAGCATCTTTACCAAGATTCTTTTCTATTAGCTCTATAAGGTAGCTAAGTTTTGTAGGATTAGAATTCCCTAAATTGAATATCTCAAATTCACAGTCGAGATAAAGAGACGCAACTATCCCCTTAATAATATCATCAATATAGGTGTAGTCTCTTGAGCTAGATCCATCGCCGAAAACTGATATTAATTCTCCTTCATCTATGGTTCTAGTGAAATAGTGTATCGCCATTTCAGGTCTTTGTCTTGGACCATAAACTGTAAAGAATCTCAAACATACTATTGGTAACCCATATAGGGCATGATAGGTTCGACAAAACAACTCACCGGCCTGCTTAGCTGCTGCATAGGGTGAAACAGGAGAATTTATATTATCCTCGACCTTAAATGGGATTGGATTCAATCCATACACAGATGATGTCGATGCATAGATGAATTTTTTTATGTTGTGAATTCGACTAAGCTCAAGCAGATTTACTGTCCCCTTAATATCTACATCTACGTACTCCAGTGGATTTTCTATAGACTTTCTAACTCCTGGAAGTGCTGCAATATGGACTACAGTATCTATTTTAAATGTAGCGAAAATATGATGTAAAAGGCTTTCATCTCTAATATCACCTTCTACAAGTGTATATCTGGGGCTTAAGGATGCCTTAAAAATATTTTTTCTTTTTATTATGGGATCATAAAAGTCATTAAAATTATCTAGGTTTATAACTTTATGTCCATGCTCTAAAAGTTTTTCAGCCAAATGAGAGCCTATAAATCCAGCTCCTCCGGTAACTAGAATAGTACTCATTTTCTTCCCACTCCCCTATATAAAAATCCTAAATTTTTAACATAACTGGGCACATATGCATTTCTAAGGTCTACAAAGATTGGTGTTCTAACAATTGACTTTAGTTTTAAAAAATCAAGATTCAAAAAATCCTTCCACTCAGTTACAAGTACAATGCAGTCGCTGTTTTCACATGCAGAATACATATCGCTGTAATATTCAATGGCTAGGTCAGGATGTATTTTCTTAGCATTCTCCATTGCTTCCGGATCAAAAGCTTTAATCTTAACACCATTTTCTAATAGTATCTTTATTATGCTTATAGCTGGTGCTTCACGAATGTCATCTGTTTCCGGCTTAAAAGCAATACCCAAAATCGTAATAACCTTATTTTCTAGGTTGCCAATAGCGCTTTTTATCTTTTTAAACATTATCATAGACTGATTATCGTTAACTTCCACAACGCTCTCTATAATTTTAGGCAAGTATCCAAGATCCTTTCCTATCTTCACTAGGGCTTTTGTATCTTTTGGAAAACAACTGCCCCCATAGCCTGGGCCAGGATTTAAAAACTTAGGACCTATTCTATTATCTAAACCCATTGCTACAGATACGACTCTGACATCAGCATTGCAGAGATCACACATATCTGCAATCTCGTTTATATAGCTTATTTTTGTTGCTAAAAAAGCATTTGCAGCATATTTTATCATTTCCGCAGTTTCTAAATTTGTCACAATAATTGGTATGTCCAACTGAATCTGCACATCATATATCTTTTTCATGAAGTTAAGTGAGATTTCACTTTCTGCACCAATTATTATTCTATCAGGCTTTAGAAAGTCCTTAACAGCAGTTCCTTCACGCAGAAACTCTGGGTTGGATACTACATCAAAACCAAATGTCTTATCTCTCTGTTTTAAAATGCTTTCTATTTCTGATTTTACTAGGAGTCCTGTTCCTATTGGAACTGTACTTTTATTTACTATAACCTTGTAATCTTCCATGTGCTTTGCAATATCTCGCGCCGCTTGATATACGTACTTGAGATCTGCTGAATCGTCCTGCTGTGGCGGAGTACCAACGGCAATAAAGATAACCTTCCCGTGCGCAACAGCTTCTTCAATACTTGTTGTGAAGACTAACCTTTTTGAAATAAGATTTTCCTTAATGATTTCCTCAAGTCCCGGTTCATATATTGGAATTACTCCGTTTTTTAACTTTTCAATTTTTTCTTTATCTATGTCCATACAAATGACGTTCATTCCTAGCTGTGCCAGACAGCCGCCCGTTACTAAACCAACGTACCCAGTGCCAATTACTGCAATGTTCATAGTGATCCCCCTTTTTGTACAGCTATGCAACTATTAATAAAATCAAGTAACAATCAAGTGACTAAACATTGTCCCTTGATTTATCTCTATACTATTGCTTATGCTTTTTTATCTTTGATGCCCTCAAACAATCTCAACAAATCATTTGCAACTCTTCCCCATCTATACTTTTCAACGGCATAATTACGTCCTGTTTCTCCCTGCGCCCTTGCTTCTATTGGATTATCCAAAATATAGTTTATTTTTTCTGCAAAGACATCCGGATTACTATAATCGTCTATAGCAAAACCATTTCCAAGTTCTTGATTAACTACCTCTGCATTACCACCCCTGTTTGTGGTTATTATAGGTAGTCCTGCGGCCATCGCTTCATAGTGGACTCTAGCTAGAGGTTCTTCCCATTGAGATGCACATATAAAAACATCTCCTAAACTATAATAGTTCGACATTTCTAACGGTGTAATAAATCCAGTAAAGACAACTGGCCCCTTTAACGTTTTGGCAAGTGTATTAAGTGATTGTGTATACTCATCCGCTTTGTTAGCCCCATACCATTTACTTCCTACCACTACCAATGAAACATCATTTCTGCTTTCCATTACTGTCTTCATTGCTTTTAGTACAATGTCTGAGCCCTTCTTTGGACTAAGTCTGCTTATATAAAGCACAATCTTATCGCTCTTAATGTTTAACCTCGATTTTAAGCTATTTCTATTCTTAATGCCTTGTTTAGACCAACAAGGTTGATACTTCTCTACATCTACTCCAGAGTACACAACATTTAATTTTTTATCTGCAATCGGATAAAGCTTTCTAATGCCATCAGCAATAAATTGACTGACAGTACTAATAAACTCTACATTTTCAATGCATTTAGCTGCAGTCTCAGAAGGTATCTTATCTGATAGGAACATTTCATTATGAAGACTAAGACTAATCTTAGCTTTTGTAAGCTTCTGCCGTACAAGTGGCACCCAGAGAGGCCGATTATAAATATGAACCAGATCATATTTATCAACTATTTGACCCAATATATTGTTTATATACTCATCTGGACTATTTCCGGGTACTCTTATATACTTTACTCCTTCTTTTTTCTCTTTATCAGGTAGATCTGGATGTGCAATGCTAAAAACCGTTATTTTATGGTGTTCTGATAAATATGGTAAAACACCGTCTATATATTGTTGAATAGCCCCCCCCGAAACGGCCGGAACTGGAAGCTTTTCTGTACAAATAAATGCAATTTTCAATTACTCCACCTCTATTCAAGTAATTTTTTTAAAATAGGAACCTTTGCTGTTTCAAATCTTACAGTCTTTTCAATTTCTGATGGACTTGCTAGCTTATCTTTTATATATTGATCCTTAATAAGTCCATGGAACCAATGAGGGAATAATAAATCAATATATAACATTTTCTTTTCATCCTCTGTTATAGGGTTCACCTTTGAGTACCAGCTTAAAATATCATTCATTCTGTTCATATCTAATGTGCACTTGCCGATTGCCAGTTTCCCTATTATCTTCCTTAAGTCTCTAGCTGCAAAATCATAGGTTACTGAATCTAAATCAAGTACAATGATTCCACTGGTCGTAGCGATAGCATTTCCCTTTCCAAAGTCTTGATGGCAAAGTACTTTTAAATCTGAATCTGGTGTGGAGAGACTTTGATACTGCGACTGATTAATAAGCTCCAAAGCTAAATTAGATACTTCTATCATAGAATCGACATGCTTTAAATATGCCCCATGGGATCCATTGGAGATATTCTCTAATGCAATTCCCTTCCACGTTTCAAATCTGTTTCTCATGGCAGTATACTGTTCTGGCCATCTTCCAAACTTTGATGATTCTCTTGCACTTTCCGGATATTGATATCCTTTTGACGCCTTGTGAAAGGCTGCAAGTCCGCCAAGAGCTGCTTCAAGGTCTGCATCATTATTAAAATTAAGATCGGTTCCCTCCAGCCATTCATAAACAATAAATAACTGATCGTTATATTGAACTATGGGTTGGTCGCTTTTGCTCATGATTATTCCCGGAACATTCCCACCGGAATTTTTAATGTATATCTGTGCATTTGCAGAAAACAGTACCTTATCATAGGTTTGTTTTAATCTTTTAAGGCAAAGTGGTTTATTCAAGCTGTTGAATTTCCATACTGTTTTTATGGTGCCGCTTTGGATTATTGATATATTTTGAGGTGCAATTTCATATTCCTGTAACACACTGATTGCTAAATTATCTAAATCCTTTTTTGATTCGGTTGTTGCTTCACTCATAAATTTCGATCCTTTCATTCCACTAATTTTATTTCGCAATATTTTGTGTTATTGAACTAAAACTTTCATGAATCGGTGTCATAGCTTTTTCTACTGCAGCCATTTCTATAATCCTCTGTAAATACTTTTCTGTTGTCCAGGAGATTTCTCTTTGATTGTAATATTTGCTCATAGCGCCTAAAAACAGGTGCGGAAACATTAAATCACATTTTACGACTTGCCATTCGTCAAAGCTAAGTGGATTAACTGCCTGATAGTAATTAACAATGCTTTTTGCCAATTCCGTATTGCCTTTACTAGACTTCTTCATGATTTTGTTGAAAAGCTTCCTTATATCTCTTGCCGGAACATCAAAGGTAATTGAATCAGTATCAATAACATAGAGTCCTGAGGCTGACAATAATAAATTACCTGCAGCAAAATCCTGGTGACAGAGACAACCTATTTCTCTTGTCTTATCAACCCAATTCTTATATGCTTCACCCTTAAGCTCACTTATTACCTTTTGACCTTTTTCATAAAAGAAAGGAAACTCTGCAATAATGGTCTTACCAAGAGGGGTGGTTCCTCCGGATGAAACTTCAATTTTATAGGCCTCGTTCATTTCTTCCAGAACTTTTGTATACTCGTCCACCCAAGTACCAAGGTGTTCTTTAGGCTTTGAATCCTCTAGCACCCTAAATCCTGCTGATGCCTTATGAAACTTCCCGAGTTCCTTAACAATCAGTTCTAACTCTTTGGGAGAATCATATCTCGGATTGCTTCCTTTTATTGCATCTGTAACTGTAAAGCAAACGCCATCCATAATAACATAATCCAAGCCTTCCTTGGTCTTATTAACCAGTGGAAGCAGCATGCCATTTTTAATAAGATGATCCACTGCGGATAAAATGAATCTTAGTGTTTGCTCGGAACAGGAAACCTTTTTTAGAATCTTATCTCCGATTGTAGTCTTAACCCACCATACTCCTTTTTTATCCTTATAATTTTCATTTGTTATGCCTAGCACGTTAAAGTCATAATTTGCTAATACTTCCTTTATAGGCTCCTGACTTACTAATGACAAAATGATCACTCCTCACTAAACAAATTAATTTAACACGTCTCTCTATAGTTTCTAACCCCACTCCTCCATCTTTGTAAATTTATTCCACAAGGTTTTATACAACCGCTGACTTGTCCTGCTACATTATATTAATCAGCCTTGTTTTTGGTACAAGTTTTTTAGTCGTTTAGGATCTGAGTACGCTAAGCCAAAGTCCACAAAGGAATGATGATATACTGCGTAATTTTATTGCATAAAAAAAGAGCACCGAAGTGCCCTTAAGTTTCTATTAGATCATTATGTTATCCCTAATCATATAAAGCTATATTGGTCTATCCTGCCAAATTCTATAAATCTAATGTTCTTCTACTCGCGTTAGTCATAGGGGCGATTTTCACGCCCGTTCTCTTGTGACCGCGATCTATCAGTCAAACAAGGCTTCCTTGCTTGGACTTCCAAGATATTTAAACATTGTCAAAACCTGCGACTCGGTGTTCCGTTCAACAGAAAGTTCAGGTAGCTCATGACCTCCGAAAAATCTTGCATCACTAGTTTCCATACCTGCATTTAATGTTCCGCCAACCATGTCACATAAGATAAACATCTTATATACATGATAGGGTGATGACGGATGAGGATGACACTTTTTATCAAATACTGCTAGCAGCCTTGTAGGCTTTACTATTAGTCCCGCTTCCTCTTCAATCTCCTTTACGGCAACCTCTCCTGGAGTAAGTCCTATGTCTGCCCATCCACCAGGCAATGCCCAGGCTCCATCAAGTTTCTCTCTCACCATCAATATTTTATTTTCCTTAAACACTACCCCCCTGATGTCTACTTTAGGTGTTTGATAGCCTGTCTCATTGCAGAACAAGTTCTTAACCATAGTAATATCCGTTTCAGTATACTTTGCCATAATATCAGCACTGATATCTCTAAGCTCTTCGTAGCGCTCTATATCATATTGATTTGTGCAATAAGCTAATCCACTTTGAGCCAAAGCTTGCAGCTTCTTAGCAGTCTCCAGCCAATAGTTTTCCATATGCTTCTCCTCTAAATTAATATTTATCCGATGACCTTCCGGCCATGCATAGTCCCCTATGGACTCTGTCTACATGATTTCTGCATGCCCGAGTCATAAACTATTATTTCTTCTTCTGGACACTTTTCTTTATATATTCCTACTATACTCATTTCGATGCTTTTTAAAGACTTCCAATACAGCTTTGTAAAAACGGTCTCCAATGGGTAGCCGTGTTTTCCTAATTCAGAATCACTTTTCCCTATAATTCCAATTGCCCCGCAAGCACTGCCGATAATAGTTTTATCCCCACCTGCCGAAACAGCTTTATCCGGCTGCCCTATTTCCATTAACAACAGCCGCTCATCTTGAGGAAGTGGCGGTGCTAATTCATAGCTCACTCTCACATAATGAAAGGGATTATCTGATTTATATTGTATGAATTGCTCCCTTGCATTAAATTCTTTCACTTTATTAATATAAATATAATGCTTAATTCCACTAAGTGGATGAACAAACTCTTCTTCATACGCCTTTTCCAACATGCCTGCCTCAATCCTAAAACGCTTATTAATAGGGAGTATAACTTCTGTTTTTGAAGTGAGGAATTTCATCATGTATATTTCCCTTTGTGATGCTTCTGAAAACTTCACATGAACACGGATACACTGAAAGGAAATATCCTCTCCTTGAAGGAAGCCATATTCCCTTTGTATTTCCCTTAATGCATCATCTTTTTCGTCTGAATCTATTCCTGCTATATAACAAGCAGAACAGGATTTTCTCATTTCTGCTAGCTCATTGTTTATATAAACTCTTCGAAGTAGAAACTGTGGTATCGGACGAACAGCCTCTAAATAGAGGAGTTCCTCTTCACTCATATTCTTTACGTGATTCTCATATTTCTCCCGGAAGCTCTTAATCTTTGCGGTATCCAGTAACGAAATGATATCTATGGTAACTCCTTCTGGAAACAGATAAATCGCTGGAATTTGATACTCTTGATTATCATAGGAGAATTTCCAATCCACCTTTTGCAGGACTCCAAGGCATCCATATTCTCTTAAATCCCAAAAGTTTTGCCTAAAATATACTTTCATCTTATATTCCTCGTTCCTTTCTAGGCTAAAAGGTATAAATAATCTTTGGTTTGAAAATATCCAATCTACAACCCTTTACTCTATGTCTATCCAATACCTCTGCATGACTTCTCCATCTTTTTCAACTTCATTTTCCAAAACTCCACCGTTCTTTTGTATAGTCTTGGCAGAGCCTACATTATTCTTGTCACATACAACCAATGCGCTATATATTCCTACGCTTCTTGCTATATTCAAGGCTTGTCTTAAGGCTTCTGAGGCGTTACCCTTCTTTCTTTCACTGGGTCTTATCCCATATCCTATATGACCACCACTTTGCAGCAACTTTTCATTTAATCTGTGCCTTATATTTACTGCACCGAGAACCTTGTTATTTTCATTTACCAGCCAATATGTAGAATGTTCTACCATTCCCTCCGGCAAACCGATCCCCTTGCTGCAGTTTTCAAGATTTTCTATTAAACCAGAAAAATCACTAGCATCAAAACCTAAAACCCAAGGGATAAGTTTGTTTTCTTGAGCTTTCCACTCCTTAATCATATCTAGATACTCATGTTCTAACCCAATTGTAGGTTTAATTAATCTTACACTCATTTATTTACCTCACGCTTATAATCTTCACTTAATATATAATAATATTTCAAATCCTTAAACTCTCCCCACTTTAGCACTTCTTGTCTCCTAATTCCCTCGTAGTCCATGCCTACCTTTTCCATTACCCTCCAGGAACCCGTATTTTCTGTTATTGCACAGGCATAGATTTTATTTAGATCTAATTGTTCAAAGCCATACTTTATTATTTCTGTAGTCGCTTCTGTACAATAGCCATTATTCCAGTAAGGAACCCCAAACCAATAGCCTATCTCTGCCTTTTTATGATTTAGATTTAATATTAAACTCATTGCACCAATTAGTTCTCGAGTTTCCTTTATCACTACTGCATAAGTTACAATCTTGTCCTGCTCCAAATGCTCCTTATGGGTGTTAATCCAGCCTTCTGCCATGCCATCCTCATAAGGATGAGGTATATTAAGGGTATGTGTTGCTACTTTAATATCTCCCGCCAGTTCTTGTACACGTTTGGCATCATTTATATCAAAAGTACGCAATAACAAACGTGAAGTTTCTATTATCGGTTGTCTCTCCATTTTTTGATCCTCCTGCCACCTTGTCTCTTTCTATTTTTTACCATTATATACATTTAGTATCTAAAAAACAATATAATATGCCTAAAAGATTCCCATTTATATTTTTTATTTAGTACTTTTTTCCCTTGTTTTTACATCTCCAAAAGAATAAAATTTATATATGTGACATTTTATATAAGGTGAACTATATGGCAATCTAATTTCATATCAATTATTGTTTCAACCTATACAGCTGACTGAAATCTATTTGCATTAATAATCTCTATAAGAAAGAAGGGTTAAAATGAGAGCCTTTTATCGTATTTTTGAGTTTCTAAAGCAACAAAAGTGGAAATACATCATTGGTGTTATTGTATTATTAATAGTTGATGGTCTGCAGCTTATCCCTCCAAGAATCATTGGTATCGTTACAGATGGATTGACTGAAGGCACAATAACCATGCATTACATATACATTTACGCCGGTTTGGTAATACTAATTGCTTTCTTTATCGCGGTTCTTAGATATGGCTGGAGAATGCTTGTAATGGGCGCCGCCAGAGACTTGGAATTTTGGCTTAGAAACAAGTTCTTTTCTCATCTCGAGACACTTTCCCCAAATTTCTACAACAATAATAAAACTGGAGATCTTATGGCTCATGCTACAAACGATATAAGCGCTTTAAGAATGGCCTTTGGTCCTGGTGTTGTTATGATAACAGATGCAATCTTTATTCCCCTTACTACTATAACTATTATGATATTTACCACCGACATAAGACTGACATTGCTGGCATTACTGCCGCTTCCCTTTATAGCAATCCTTATGGGGGTATTTGGAAAGGTCATTCAAAAGCGCCATAAGGATGTGCAAGCCGCTTTTTCTGACTTAACAGATAAGGTTCAGGAGAACATGGCAGGAATCAGAGTTGTAAAGTCCTTTGTTCAGGAAGAATATGAAATAGATAAGTTCCTCGTATCAAACAAAAACTATATTGAGAAGAATATGCGTTTGGTCAAGGTTTTCGGGTTTATGTTTCCTTTGGTAGGTTTTATCGCTTCTCTTAGCTTCATTGTTGCTTTAGGCTTTGGTGGCTCATTGGTAATAAGGGAAGAAATCTCGCTTGGACAGTTTACTTCCTTTATCGCTTACCTGGGACTTCTGACATGGCCAATGATGGCTATAGGTCAAGTTGTAAATGTACTTCAAAGAGGTACTGCTTCCATGAAAAGATTAAATAGTATATTTGAGATACAACCAGAAATTATCGATGGAGCCGATGTACAAGATATCTCTGGGGAAGAACTGAATCCATCTATTGAATTTAAGAATCTAAGTTTTACATACAAAGGTGCAAATCATCCTACACTTTCCAATATAGACTTAAAGATTGAAGAGGGAAAGACCCTTGCAATTCTTGGTAGAACAGGCAGCGGCAAAACAACCTTGGTTAATCTTATCCTCCGAATGTACAATGTGGAAGAAGGTCAGATTGCTATCGGAGGCCATGATATAAATGCAATTCCTCTAAAAACCCTAAGAGAAAGCATTGGCTATGTGCCCCAAGATAACTTTCTCTTCTCTACAACATTAAAGAACAACATCGCTTTTTCAAATATTGATATGGATATGGAAAAGGTTATTCAATCAACTAAATTTGCTCATGTATATGATAATATAATGGAATTCCCTCAACAGTTTGACACAATACTGGGAGAGAGGGGCGTGACTTTGTCTGGCGGTCAAAGACAGCGTGTATCCATTGCCAGAGCTATAGCCAAAGATCCCAAAATACTTATATTGGATGATTCCTTATCTGCGGTTGATACAAAGACAGAGGAGAAAATTCTAGATGGCCTAAAACAGGTTATGGAAAACAGAACCTCCATCATAATAGCTCATAGAATTTCAACATTAAAGGAAGCTGATGAGATTATTGTTCTAGATGAAGGCAAAATTGTAGAAAAAGGCACTCACAAAGAACTGATTATCCTCAACGGTTTGTATAACAGCATTTATAAAAAGCAGCTTTTGGAAGAAAAGCTGGAGAATGAAGCTTAATCTAGAAAAAGGTGAGGTGAAAATATGAGTAATCATTTAAAGGAAGAAGATGCCTTAGGTAAGGCCTTTGACATTCGATTGATGAAAAGGCTATTGAAGTATGCGAAGCCTTTTACAGCAGTGATAGCCCTCTGTGTTATGCTCTTAATGCTTATAACTGCTACAGAGCTATTAAGGCCTAAACTAATACAAATTGCCATAGATGACTATATCAAGGGTGTAAATATACCAATGGTTGTTTACGATCAAGAGCCACCCTACAAATATATAAAGCAAGACGGCTTGTATTATGTAAGAGAAACTGAAATTAAAGACAAAGCAACTGTTGATGAGATAAAGGTTTATCAGATAATAAAGCACCAAGATGGCTATTATATGGTTCAAGGTCGACTGAATGTAAATACAGAAGAAGTTACCGTGACGAAGAAAGATAACCAATATATTGTTTCATCAGGTAATGTAAGTAATATTGCTCAAGCTATAACAAAGGAACAATACCTTAATTTTAGAAAATATGATTTATCAGGTATAAAACAGATATCTCTATGGTTTCTAGCTACAATAACCTTAGGATTTATATTTAATTATATTCAAGTATATATACTTTACTTTACCGGTCAAAAGATCATTTATAACATGAGAAAAGAACTCTTTACACATTTGCAGAAGTTGTCATTATCCTTCTTTGATAGGAACCCCGTTGGAAGATTAGTTACAAGAGTAACCAACGATATAGAAAACTTAAATGAAATGTATACCGCTGTATTGGTTAATCTTTTTAAGGATGTTTTCTTATTGGTTGGAATCATTGCTGTCATGCTAAAGATGAATTATAAGCTAGCACTTGTAAGCTTTACCGTAATGCCTTTGATTATAATAGCCGCTGCTATATTCAGACTAAAAGCTCGTGAAGCCTATAGGTCCGTTAGAGTAAAGTTGGCTAAAATTAACGCTACCTTAAGTGAAAATATATCCGGAATGAGAATCATACAAATATTCAAGAAGGAAAATTTTAAATATAGAGAGTTCGAAGATATAAATAAAGAACATTGGGTAGCAAGCATGAAGGAGTTATTCGTATTTGCAGTATTTAGACCTTCCATGGACTTAATTTACTCCCTTGCTCTAGCTCTTCTTATATGGTATGGCGGTGCTAGTGTAATTGGCGGCGCACTAACCTTCGGGGTATTGTTTGCCTTTGTAAACTATATTGATAGCTTCTTTAAGCCAATAATGGATTTGACAGAGAAGTTTAATATACTTCAATCAGCCATGGCTTCCTCAGAAAGAGTATTTTTGCTGCTTGATGAAGAAGAAGGCATCAAAAACCTTGATGAGCCTATGGACCTCGGCAAGATAAAGGGTGAAATAGAGTTTAAAAACGTCTGGTTCGCTTATAAGGACGAGAATTGGGTGCTTAGGGATGTAAGCTTCAAAATTAAGCCCGGTGAGACAGCGGCCTTCGTAGGCGCAACGGGAGCCGGTAAAACATCAATCATAAGCTTAATCAGCAGATTATATGACATTCAAAAGGGCGAGATACTTATTGATGGTAAAAACATTAAGGAAATTGATAAATATGAGCTGAGAAAACAAGTTGGAACGGTGCTGCAGGATGTATTCTTATTTACCGGTGACATAACTGGAAACATTAGGTTAAACTCATCTGAAATAAGTGAGGAAACGGTTAAGGAGGTAGCAAAGTATGTAAATGCAGATCGATTTATAGAAAGGCTTCCCAAAGGTTATAGTGAGGAAGTAATGGAGAGAGGGGCTACCTTATCTTCTGGACAAAGACAGCTTCTGGCCTTTGCAAGAGCCTTGGCCTTCGATCCAGCCATATTGGTATTAGACGAAGCTACCTCTAATATTGATACTGAGACAGAAATATTAATACAGGATGCTATTAATAAGGTAATAAGAAATAGGACCACCATAGTTATCGCTCACCGACTTTCTACAATACAACATGCAGATAACATTATTGTATTGCATAAGGGTAAGGTAAGAGAAGTAGGCAATCATCAAGAACTATTAGACAAAAAAGGCATGTATTATGATTTATATCTGCTTCAATACAAAGAAAGCTTTCAAGAAACAAGTGCATAACAAAGGGAGTGTCGCAAAACTACTTTAAGTAGGGAGTGAACGCTCCCTTTTTCACTTGCTACA